>NPIE01004129.1_pt1 | contig 43420 bp, 35 predicted proteins | sample 8637661 | NCBI WGS metagenome assembly NPIE01 (sample SAMN07420842, study PRJNA396082) | bioreactor metagenome | isolation source: sample BA12 brine-fed electro-methanogenic bioreactor BA | place: Japan: Kochi | collected 2016-12-09 | reverse complement strand
ATTATTTTCTGCTCTGAGTAGTAATTGCCATCGCTGCCTGCCGTGGAGGCAATCCACACGGGAAACCCCTATTGATAGCATCAACCGCCATAATGTTGGTCTTGTCAGGCATGGAGTTTTTACCCTCATCAACTTCGGCCAGCCAGGAGAGTTCTAGCCCTACTCTTGTTTCACCGCTCGAGTCCGAATTCCAAGTTACTTTTCCTTCTCGTGTGAGGAAGAAGGTTGTTACCGCTGGACAGTGGGAGTCGGTTGCATATGAGAGCACTGCGCCAGCAGCAGGCCCATACTTGCGGGCCGAATTTATCCCTTACATGAATCAGGCCAATGCAGGCAAGTACTTGCGTGCCATCGTTACCAAGCATGCACAGGCAAGCGGCCTACAATTGCCAGAGATCACTGTCGGACAGGACTCCCTTGGAATGGTCGGCACATACGCAGGAACGAAGAGGGTTTCAGGTATCACCCTCCAGCTCTATGGTAAGCTGGTTCTTGGGGAATACTCCTCAGTAAACTGCTTCGTGGTAGAGGCGCGCGATAGATTCCCGTCTAAGGACACGGTGATATTCTTGGGCAGCATAAGGAAATCGTCAGGTCCAAGCGCTAGTAGGTAGGGTCCCTCCCAGACGAACGAGGGGCAACGGAGCAGGTCCATGCAATACAAGACGACCGAAAAAGATCCAATATTACAGCAATTGCTGCATGTGTCCGCGACATTGTCTCAATGTGCAGGGGTGATCCACATTGACGGTCTGCGGTTGCTGCCCACCTCCGGGAGAGAACGTTATGTGCTCGTCAGGAGCCTGTCCTCATAGGAGAGACACAGCGAGAATACAGTAGTGCCGCTGAGCGACGTTCCCAGAACGCATTTCTCAACTTGCCGATGCCGCCTATCGCTTGGTTCCAACTGAGATACAGGGCGATGGCTACGGCCGATAGTCGCGCTTCGCCGGGTGGGCGGCGAGGAACTCCACCAGCAGCTTGATGATCGCGTCCAGGTCCTTGAGCGAAAGGATCTCCACGGGCGTGTGCATATAGCGGTTCGGGATGCTCACCAAAGCCGTGGCCGCCCCCCACGTCACGAGGAGATACGCCAGCGAGCTGGCTACCTGACGGTATGGGCTTGGCCACAGGTTGCCCTTGACCGTCCCTCGCCCCGTCAGATCTCGTCCAGCCTCACTTGGACAAGGAGGCGCGTATGGAGCTTGATCCAGGGGGCTAAACAGATGCGCCTCGCGAAAGACCCTTCACTTGACATGTGTCCGACAACTATTTGGCTTGCCTTGCCTCGGCCAGCTTTGGTATAAGAAGCGTATGATGAAGCGATGAAAATGTCCCGACAATGGCGATTCGAGTGAGGTGTAGGCTCTGTGGCTATTCAAATATCTGAAGTGCAAAATCATTGTACCGAGTCTTTAGCTGGCTATTTGGCCGATGCTTGTCGCCGGCCTCTGTTGCTCTGCGGCGATGCGGCTTCCGTGCTCAAGTCTTTTCCTGATGATACCTTTGACCTATGTATGACAAGCCCACCGTACTGGAGCAAGCGGGTATACTCAGCAGGTGGAATTGGTCTTGAGAACGACTGGCACGACTATATTGAGAACCTACTTGTTGTTTTTGGCGAAGTCTTCCGGGTTTTAAAGACATCGGCTTCTTTCTGGTTAAACGTTGGGGACAGCTATCAGAACAAACTACTGCTCGGGCTGCCTTGGCGGATTGCCTTGGCCATGGTAGATCGCCAAGGGTGGATACTGCGCAATGAGGTCATCTGGCATAAGGTGAAAGGTGGGCCCGACAATACACGGGACAAGCTTCGTAATGTTCACGAGCATGTTTTCCATTTTGTCAAAAAGAGCAGCGGGTACTATTACAATGCTGACGCTATTCGCACTCCCCCTAAGAAGGCAAGAGTCATCAATGGGAGTGTGGTGTCGGCGACAGGTGTTTCTGGAGTACGGTATCGACGACAGATTGAACTGTCCACAGTTCTGACTGACGTGGAGAAGAAAGCTGCTTTTGAAGAGTTGGACCGAATGCTGGCCGCCGTGCAAGCTGGAGAGATCGCCGACTTCCGAATGATAATACGCGGACAGCAAAGAACGACCCATTCCGACAATCACGCCGTGTCCGGTCGGGCTCGTGAGCTTCAGAATCGTGGTTTCTATTTCCTGCGTTACCACCCAAAGGGAAGCAAGCCTGGAGATGTGTGGGACATCTTACCAGAGGACACTCAGAAACGAGATGCCCATTTCGCTCCATATCCTGAGGACCTCTGTCGTATTCCAATCCTGGCAACCTGTCCCGACGAGGGAGTCGTGTTAGATCCGTTTTGTGGCACAGGCACCACGTGCCTTGTTGCCTTTCAATTGGGTAGGAAATCGGTCGGAGTTGATGTGTCTCAGGAGTATCTCGATTCCGCGACGGAAAGGTGTCGTTTGCTGTTATGAATGACATTATTGCTGAACTTTTCGGACACCCCACAGCAGATCGCGTTGGCTCTGACTGGCGAGCCATAGTCCGAGGTCAACATTGCCCGTTTCTTGGCAAGAAGTGCATCAAAGTTCGCAAGAGCACCCCTGCCATTTCGATTGGGACTTGCACAGTCAACTATGGCCGCGATTCCCGCCCGATCATCATATGCCCTTTTCGCCTCCTTGAGCGAAGGCAAGTATTCACTGACTCGCTTCATTTGCTTACGCTTCATGAGCCGGGTAATGAACTCCACCTTGTGCCTGAGGTTTCGGTGCCTGGTGGCAGCGTGGACTATTTTTTGGTATCTGCGCGGAGAGACAAGCCCATCGATTTCGTAGGTATTGAGTTTCAGACCCTCGATACAACAGGCACGGTGTGGCCTGCTCGTCAGCGATTCCTGAATTCTGTCGACATCAAGGTAGAAGCGGCCGGCTTGAAGTCACAGAAGTCCTTCGGAATCAACTGGAAGATGACCGCTAAGACGATTTTGGTGCAACTCCATCATAAGATTGACACATTCGAGCATATCGCAAAGCACTTGGTGTTAGTAGCTCAAGATTGCCTGTTGGCATATATGCGCAGCGCCTTTTCATTCGAACATCTATCCGCGCCGCGAATGGGCGATGCAATGCACTTTCATGGTTATACGCTTGATGGAGAAGACAATCGGCACCGTCTAAGGCTGTCAGAGCGTTGGAGCACGGACGCAGCCGGGATTGCGACAGCGATGGGATTGCAGGCCCAAGCCAAGGTTCAGCTCGAGACAATTCTAGATCAGTTGGAGCGCAAAATGTCTGACAGTACACTCTGGATGCCCGCTTAGCCTCCGTGATGTGACTGCCCGATGGACAACTGCGAAACCAATTACCGACTGTGCGATCATGGGCGCTTTCTGCATCCCCAAACTGGGTAACTACGGTCGATAGTCGCGCTGCGCGGGGTGGGCGGCGAGGAACTCGACCAGCAGCCGGATGATCGCGTCCAGGTCCTTGAGCGAGAGGACCTCCACGGGCGTGTGCATATAGCGGTTCGGGATGCTCACCAAAGCCGTGGCCGCCCCGCCGCGCGAAAGCTGCATCGCGTTGGCGTCCGTGCCCGTACCCCGCGGGATCGCGCTGATCTGCACGGGAATCTTCAACCGCCGGGCGGTCTTCTCCAGGTGATCCTCCAGCACGGGGTTGATATTCGCCCCGCGGTGCAGGTTGGGGCCCTTGCCCAGCTTGACCTCGCCAAGCTGCTTGGGGTCGGTCTCCGGATGATCCGATGCGAAGCCCACGTCCACGGCGATCCCCGCGTCCGGATGCACGCGGTACGCGGACGTGATCGCGCCGCGCAGGCCGATCTCCTCCTGCACGGTGGCCACGCCGATCACGGAGATGTTCAGCTTGCGCCGCGACAGGGCCCGCAGCACCTCGGCCACGACAAACGCGCCGGCCTTGTCGTCCATCGCCCGCGAGACGATCTTGTCGTCACCCAGCCGACGATACGGCACGTCCACCACCAGCGGCTGGCCCACGGCGACGTGCTTTTCGGCCTCCTTGCGGCTGTCGGCGCCGATGTCCACCCAAATGTTCTCCATCTCGACGTTCTTCTTGCGCTCGTCGGGTTTCATCTGGTGGATGGCCTTGCGTCCGATGACGCCGAAGACCGGACCCTTGCGGCCCATGATCTTGACGCGCTGCCCCACGAGCAACGCCGGGTCCATCCCGCCGATCTGCGCGGTGTATAAATAACCTTTGTCGTCGATATGGGTGATAATCAACCCGATCTCATCGACGTGGCCGGTGAGCATGAACTTGAACGCGGCCTTGGGATTGAGCACGCCCATCGTGTTGCCGTGCACGTCGCGGATCAGCTCGTCCACGTGATCGGCGATCCGCGCGGCAAAGACCTTCGCCGCGGGCTGTTCAAACCCCGAAGGGCTGGGGGCCTCGAGCAACTCCTTGAGAAACGCCTCGGCATCTTTTCGCATGGGCTCTGTCCCGGTGGGTCGCCGACTTGTTCGCGGCATGATGCCGCCCGCACCGTGTCATCGGACAACCGGCTCTGCGGCATTAGCACTTCGCCGCAGCGCTACCACGCCGCCAGCGGCCGAATCCGCACGGGCCCAACGGCGCCATCCGGCCAAACCGGGCTTAGCAATACTGCGATCCGCATCGGCCCCTTCGCGGCCTGCGTCCGCACGACCAGTCGCCGCACGCCTTTGTTCGTCCGTTGCGGCGGCTTTTGCTCGGCCGACTCGGCCACGAAGCGAGCCTGGTCAGGCGCCAGCAGCCGTGCGACAAGCTCCTTGCCCTGCTGCCGCAGCCGGGCCGAACCATCGCTTTCAATGCTGATTTCCGCCTCGGTCGTCATCCCCCACACCAGCGGACAGGACTCGGCGATCTCGAACTCATCCTGTATCAGGACTGCCTTGCGATTCGCGACCATCGCCACGCCGCGATGCGTGCTGGTCGCCTCCGGCCGGTACGCCTGGCTCAGGTCGACGATCACAAACGGCGCATCGCCGCCCGTGCGTATCTTCGTGAACGCGGACTTGGCCAGCGGGTCCTGACTGCGGCCCGCGAGCAGCGGCACGTTATGGCTTTCCGAATTCAAGCGGTAGTATGACCAGCGCTTGCCCCCTTTGCCGCCCGACCAGTAGCCCGGCAGGTTGTAGTCATCCGAGCCGAGGTCCAGCACCCACCGCACGCCCAGGGCGTCCAGCTCGAAGTTCCCCAAGTCCAGGTGACCGTGGTTCACCTGGTTGTACCCGGCCTTGACGCCGACGAACAGCGCCTCCGGGTCCTCCCAGGCGCTGCGGAACGTGACCACCTCCACGTCGCCGCGGAACAGCTTATCCAATGGCCGGGCCGGCAAGGGGCTCTTGACCGGCGGCACGTACCAGATCACGTGCTCGGGATCGGCTGAGCCCTTCGCGAGGACCGCGTGCTCGGCATCGGCGATGACGGGATCGTCGTAGACGCGGGCCAGCCAGAACATGCACGGCATCGGTCGACGCCGGCTCTTGCCGCCGCAGTCCGCGTACGACAGGATCATCCCCGTCGGGCCCGTCAGGTAGATCGGCGCCAGGCCCGCCTTCGAGAGCCCCTCGACATCCAACAGCCCGAAGTCCGTTCCCAGTGCTGTCCGCAGGGCCGCGATGCCGTAGGCGGTGTACTGAGTGGCGTAATGCCAATAGCCCGGCCCTTCGCCCCAGGCCCCGTCGGGCGCGTACGTCTTCAGCGCCCGCGGCAGCGACTCGACCGCGCCCGGGATGATCTGCCGGGCATACTTTGGGTCGGTCTCGGCCACCGCCAAGGCCCCCACGATCATTCCGCCGTTGCACACCTGGTTCCAGTTGAACGCGCTGCCGACAAACCAGTGCTTGCGATCATTGACCCCGCCATAGCACTTGAGCCCCTCTTCGAGCCCATGCCGGATGATCCCCTCGCGAATCCGCTGCCGCGTGGTCTCGGCCATGGCTGCATATAGCCAGTCGTAGCCGATCCCCACGGCATTCGTCATCTCCGCCGTGTCCAGATAGTGCGAGGGATGCCAGTCCTTGAAGGCGCAGGCGGCCTCCATGTTCGCCAGGGCCGTCCTGGCGTACTTCTCCTCGCCCGTCCAGCGATACGCCAGTGAACAGGCCAGCACGCGGTTGAGACAATCCCGGCTGACCTGCAACAGCCTGGGCCCGATCAGACGGTACTCCACGGGGTCCCGCCCCACGTACCGGTCGGCCTGCCGGATCACGTCATTGATGCACTTCTGCAAAACGGGATCGGTCTTGGCTCGCTCCTTCAGCGCCGCCAGGTCCGCGTCCTTGAGAAACAGCCTCGGATGGCCGCGGTCCAGTGTTTTGAGAACGTTCTTTGCATCGGGTACGGTTACATCCGCCAAAGCGACAGCCACCATGACGACCACCAGGCCCAGAATGATACTTGTTCGCATGATTCACCCCTTCTGCAAGTATGACACGTGAGTCACGGTCTCGGGCTCGATCAACCTCCCTCAGACACGCTCGACCTCATCAAGGCCCATCCGCCGGGCCAGGCGGTCGAAATCGTCCAGCGAGTAGAAGTCGATGATGATCCGGCCTCGCTGACCGCGTTTGCGGGCCTGGATCTGCACCCGCGTGCCAAGAATCTCCTCCATCCTTCGTTCAAGGTCCTCTATAAATGGTTCCTTCTTCGGCAGAGGCTTCTCCGGTCTTTCGCCCTCGATGGCCCGGCGCACGAGCCTTTCGACCTCCCGGACGCTCAAGCGGCCCGTCATTGAACGATTAGCTAACTTGCGTCGCAGTTCATCCGTTGGAAGACCCAGTAGTGCCCTTCCGTGCCCCATGGAGAGGCGCCCATCGACCAACATGTCCTTCACCTCCCCAGGCAGATCGAGCAGGCGGAGGTAGTTGCTGACGACGGTTCGATCCTCGCCCAGACGCTCGGCGGCCTCGGCGTGAGTGAGGTTAAAGGTCTCGATGTACCGACGGTAGGCCGAGGCCCGCTCGATGGGATTGAGGTCCGTGCGGTGAATATTCTCCACCAGGGCAAGCTCCAGCATCTCCTCATCGGTGGCGTGCCGGATGATGACGGGAACCGCATCCAGTCCGGCCTGCTTGGCTGCTCGCAACCGCCTCTCCCCAGCGATGATCTCAAAGCGATCATCGACCCGCCTGACCAAAATGGGTTGAATGACACCGTTGGCTCGGATAGACGCCGCCAGGTCCTCGAGCTCCTGAGGGTCCCAGGTAGTCCGCGGCTGGTAGGGATTCGGAGCGAGTGCGTCGATGGAAATCTCCCCGCGGCCCGTGGCCAACTCAACGTCGGGGGGGAAGGAGGAGGGCCTCTCGGGCGACTCGGCCAGGGATACTTCGTCCGTCACAGGACCCAGAAGGGATGCAAGGCCCCTGCCGAGATGCGGCTTCTTTTCCTTCTTGCTCATGATCTGGCTCCTTCCTTGCTCGCCTAGAACGCTGCACAGAGCGTTGTCGCACTGGTCCCGCAAGGGAACACGAAGACGATTTCTATCAGAGGGATCGGTCTGAGGGTAGCGAAAATTTGAAAAAGCGCACTGTTTCACGTGAAACAGTGTCTACGGACGGGCATCGACCGCCTTGGATTGGGGGCACATTTCACATGTTCCACGTGAAACACGAAACCCTCCGGGTAAATGACTTCCGGTCTGCCCCCCTCATAGCGCTCGGAACAATCGCTAAGATTCTCTCGCGGTTCCAAGCAACTCCCGCCCATCCCCAGCAAACACCAAGAAGCTGTCCCCATCCGACTCCCTGCTGGCGACATCCATCTCAATCCCGCTCTCACGCCCATGACGCCCTATCTGCCTTCACCCCCCCGTCTTACGCATGGTTGGAGTTCTCGTCTCGTCTTCCGTCATAAACTAAGGCAGACTATTTTCGACCAACCCCTTGCAGTACCTCATTTGCATTGTTATCATAGTCCAGCAGTGGAAGTCACGACGGGTAACTAGGAAAGAGGACGCCTCTGGTGTAGTATTTCATGCCGCACTGTGCCAAGTTCCGAAAACGAAAGCCTATCAGGTTGACTCTGTATGGTTGTGCCTTTTCGTGCCTTGTTCTCACCGGCTGGGTGGCTCTGAACTTCGCAGGGGTTCCCTGGTTCTGGATCGGGGCGGCTGCAGTCGGCCTCGCGCTGGCTTTGCTGGCCTCCGATAGAAACAAGGACGGAAAAGCAAGATGGGGGTGGTTTTTCATCGCATGTTGTTGTGCCACCTTTACCCTACTTGAACTTGTATGTTATATACAGTACAATAAGACTCATGCTACACAGATATTTGAGCCTCCTCTGGAGGCCTTCATAAAAGATGACCCTGTCTTGGGTTATACCCTTCAACCCAACGCTTGTACACATGTGTCGTGGATATCGCGGGGCCGGCGTGTCCATGAAGCGACGTATACAACAGACGCACATGGTCTTCGCGCTGGCCCGTCGCGGCGTGGCGACAGGGGGCGGCCTGTTGTCTTCATGGGGTGTTCGATTACCTTCGGTTCAGGTCTGGAAGACGAGCAGACCATCGCATACCAAGTTGAAGAACTCACAGCGGGGCGATATCAGTGCTATAACCTTGGGGTTTTCGGCTACGGTACCCACCAGTGCTATGCGCAGTTGAAAAATGGCTTTGTCGATGAGGTGCTGGGCGGAGAATGTCCGCGAGCGATTATCTATCAAGCGATCATTGGGCATGCGTCGCGGGCGTCCGGCCGCTTGCCGTGGAACTGTCGCGGGCCTCGGTTCATTCTCGACGATCAGGGGGTGCTGAGGTATTGCGGGACCCTTGAACAGGCCCGAAGACAGGCTTGGCAAGGGCGTTCCGTTCTTGGCCGGTGGGCGGTGACGGCGATCGCAGAGTCTTTTATCAAGAAGGTTCTTTACAATCGTTTCCACCTCTCGGATGCCGAAAGTCGTCGCTTACAGATTGGCTTGATAGAGGGGATGCGGGAGGAAATTGTGCGGCGATATCCGGACTGTGAGTTCCACGTCGTATTCTGGGATTGCCCAGGACTGGATCGTCGATACAATAATTGGTTTGCAGACCAAGTGCGGCAACGGGCCATCGGACTCCATCGCATAAGGGACATTCTTCCCAACTATGAACAGGACTGGGTGCAATACACCGTGGCCCATCCGTTCGACAACCACCCGAATGCCTCCGCAGTGGCGCGGTTGGCGCGCTATATCATCGGGCACGTCCTGAAGGATGGGGAGTATTCGGCAGACGGAGAGATCGCCGATTAGCCTCGACCTGAGGATGCAAGGGCGACAAGGTTATTCGAGAATACGCTGGAGTCTGTCGATCCCGTAAATCTGGGCGATCTGGGCGTTGACTTCCGGCAATCGGCCGCGCGGGATGACGACGGTCGGGCGATGCTCCTCGAATTCGACCACATCCAGGCCCGGCGCATTCGGTGCGTCCAACGCGCCCCGGACGTCGGCCAGCGACCGGATGGGCCGGCCATTGATCGTCTTGACGACCATCATACCCAGGCCGTGATAACCGATGTTGACGGGGTGCGGCAGTACCCGGCTGAGGAGCACGATGTCCTGTCGCTCGTCGGTCGGCGAGAACATCCTGTTGCGATAGTACTGGTAGAGGTGGGGCGGCACCTGGCCGGTCCAGTCGTCCCCCCACATCGTCAGGTAGGGGCGCGTCAGTTTCTGAAAGACGTATCCGGCCGTGATGATGTATTGCGGTGCGTAGCCATGCTCGTAGAAGGGCACGAGCATCTGGTCGGCGCGGAAGTTCCGCGCCTCGGTCTCCATCTCCACGCGCCGGCCGTCACGCCAGATGCTCAGACGAACGGGCTGCCCGGCGTGCAGTCGGGTAAGGAGGTAATGGTAAGTCAATTGGCGGTACGTTGGGTGGGCGAACTGGCCACCGGCGTCAATGGCCTGGTCGTTGATGGCCAGGAGCACGTCGCCGGGTGTGAGCTCCTCGGCGCCCGTTCCCAGGGTATAGACCTTGCTGACATAGATGCCGTCGGTCATATCCTCCGGCATCTTCAGGTAACGACGTAGGGCCGGATCCCGCAGGGCCCGCGCCTCGAACCCTTCGGCGGCGAACCCCGCGTACTGCCCGTCGGCGGCGTCGGCCAGAAAGGCCAAAATCGTCTCGCCGGGGATAAGACCCGTTTCGCCAGTGTTATTATCGGCCCAGCAGGCCAGGCCGATGGGCTCGCCGCCCACCGTGAACAGTCGTCCGCGGCCGGAGTCCTTGCCCGTTTCCTTGGCAATGAGTTGCAGCGAACGGGTGTAGGAGACGGTTGAGTTCTGTACCTCGGCGCGATCGAGTCGGCCCCTGGCCGTCTGCACCTGTCCGGCGCCGCTGAGCCAGTAGGCCGTGACGTCGGCCCCTTCCTCGAAGGCATCGGAGAAGGTGAGCGGAGCCAAAGGCCCACCGGCCGAGTTCGGATCGAGACTCAGCAGGCACAGGTTGCTTTCGTAGTCGACCACCTCGATCTCAGCGGTGATAAAGGCGTTTTGTCCGTGCCGGCGGACCTTGACGAACGCCGCATCGCGGACGTTCCATGCGGTTGTAAGCACTTGGTAGGGCCCCACCGCCGCCCCATAGCCCGTCCATTGCACCAGGTCGGGCTGTTTCCAGGGCTGAAAAGGCTCGTAGGAGTAGGCCGTCACGTCCAGATAAACCAGCGACGGTTCGAGGGCGCGGGCCCGATCGGGGGCGTCGCCACGGCGTTGGGACTCGATGCAGCCGGCCATGGCCAACAGCAGGGGGGTCACGATCCGAAGGGCGTATAAAGAAAGCCGTCCGCTCATGGTTGGGCCTCCAGGGACGTTGCGGCGGGCACTTGATACTTCTCCAGGATGACGGGGTGTCGTTCGTCCGCCTTGGCGCGATCGAGCACCAGGGGTTTGTCGGCGTCCATGAACTCGATCACGCAGTACGGATCGTCTGAACGGAAAGCGTCGGCCAGGTCCGCCAGGGCCCGGATGGGCCGGCCATTGACCGTCTCGACCACGGAATCCTCAAACGGCTCGGCGTAGGCATTGATCTCGTCGGGCAGGATCTCGCTGAGGACGATAAACTCCTTGCGCTGGGGGTCCTTGTTGATCACCAGGCTGTTCTGAAACAGGTACCGCAGGAAGGACGGCAGGTCGCTGGACCAGTTGCGGCCCCAGGTTTCCAGGTAATTCCGGCTGACCGGCACGAACGTCAGGCCCGCGTAGACGACGTAACGCGGGGCGACGTCGTACTGGCGTGCATAATCCAGCACCGGCCGATTCCACGCGATTTCGGCCTCGGCGGTGTGCGCCTCGCCGTCCCGCCAGAAGGTCAGCGTCACGGTCTGGCCGATCTGCTTGCGCTCGATGACCTCGGACATGTGCAACTGCCGGCCGTCGATACGGGTCATCCCGTCGTTGTCGATGTCATACCCGTCGATGCGGGTGATCACGTCGTTACGCTGGAGCACGCCCTCGACGGAACTGTTCATCATCACGTAAACCACGACAATCCCCTGGACCCCGTCCGGCAGCTTCAGGAACCGGGCGTAGGCCGGGTTGTGCAGGCCCGTGTAGAATGAAAAGCCCAGCGAGCCGAATCCGTCGTAGTGGCGGTCCGCGATGTCCTCCAGGAAGTGCCGGATGACGGTTGTTGGAATCATATAGCCGATATTATCGGCCATGCTCAGGCCCTGGAACGCGACGCCGACAACCTTGCCGTCCTGCATGACCGGCCCGCCGCTGTTGCCGGGGTTGATGGCCGCGTCGGTCTGGACGACCAGGTGCGAGTCGGCCTGCGTGTGAGAATACACGTCGTGCTCAATGCGGCTGACCACGCCCTCGGTTACGGAGATCTGCCGGCCGCCCACCGGAAAGCCATAGGTCTGCACCGTCGAGTGGTTCTCCGGCAGGTCGCCCAACTCCAGCGGCAGGGTGCCCTCGAAGAACGCCTTATCCAGCACGGTGAGCATCGCCAGATCGCAGTCGTGGGCGACGTACATGACGATCGCCGGCCAGCGTTGGGCCTGGTCCTGCTTCTTGACCTCGACGTACTTGACGTCGCTGACGTTGTGGGCGTTGGTCAGGATGCGGTGCCCTTCGATGATGAACCCCGTGCCGATGCCCTGGCTCATCGAACGGTTCTTCCAGGGGGTCGCCGGATCGACGGCCTGCGAGATGCTGCGGATCATCACGAGGGACTTCTCCATTCGTGGCAGCATCACGGCCGGGGGTGCGGCGGCCGGCACCTCCGGCGCCGCGATATCGGTTTGGGCGCCCCCGCGGGCGCCGATAAAGAGCAGGACCACCAGTGCCGTGGCCATAATGCTCCCCAAACGAGATCGAAAACGGTTCATGAAATGGCTCTCCCGCAAGACCTCCACGCGATCGGCAAATGTCAATGCGGTAGTATACGCCGCCGCCTGCAGGGCGTCCAGCCCTTCTTCCGCGTCGATAGCGCCAGTCGCTGGGTGCCTGGGATGATGCACCATCGCGGCAGGCGGTCCAAGGCGTCTACGCAGGCCGGATGCGAACGGACAATCGCGGATGAAGAAAATGCAGGTATGCACCGGTGACCGGTGCGTCCAGGCACGCCTCGGCGGCGTGGCAGTAGTGCTCGATCTGCTCGCGGTAGGCGGCCAGGCGGGCCTCAAACGCCGGTTGTTCGGGCGCAATACGGTCGGTCTTGAAGTCGATCACGACCAGGCCGGCCGGGGTGCGGACGATCATGTCCACGATGCCCTGGACGACGATGACCTCGTCGGCGGCCTCCGGAGCGAGCCGGCCTGCGTCGAGGCCCATCGTGAAGGGCCACTCCCGCAGGATGCGATGCGCCCGGTCGCACGCCAGCCGCCCCGGATCCTCGGTGAAGAAGCCCACGATCGCCTCCACGTCGATCGCCGCGGCATCGTCGGCATTTATCACGCACCGTCGCACCAGGTCTTTGATCGTCGCGTGCACGAGCCCGTCCGTCACCTCGTCCGGCAAAGGTAGCTCTTCGATGACCCGATGCGTCGCCGTGCCCACGCGCTGCGCCGCCCGCCGCTGCGGCGCCTCGGTCGTCCACGTTCCCGGCGATGGATAGCCCGATTTCATTTCCTCCGGCTGCTGGCGGCCACGGAGTCCGCCCGTGGCGGGCACGGCGAATTGCATCCCGGCGGGCGCAAACTCATCGTTGCGATGGGTCAGGTCGGTCACCGAGTATTTGGCCTGCAAGTGCGTCGCGGGCTCGTGCGGGTAGCGCCACCGCAACCGGTCGCACAATCCCGCCGCCCAGGGGCGGGCCTCGGCCGTTTCGGGCCCATCGGGCGGCGCATCCAGCGAGCGGGGCCGGTCGCGGTCGGCCAGCAGCCGCCGGGCCAGATCGTCCAGCTCCTCGCGGGCGACGAGATGCGCCTCGAAGCAGTCCAGTGCCTTCCCGGCTGGCGGCTCGAGGCCGAACAACCGTCGCACCCGCGGCTCATCGGCCAGGCCCCACAACACCCAGTCCAGCGCACAATTAGCATCGTGAAGCAGCCAATCGTCCACGCGCCCCTCGACGGGCGCCTGGGCCAGGGCCTCAGCACAGGCGTCGCGCTTTCGGGAGGCACACAACACGAGGTGCTCCCGCGCCCGCGTGACGGCCACGTACAGAATCCGCATCTCCTCAGCCAGGGCCCGCGTGCGGTGCCGGTCGGCGATCAGCTCATACTCCCGCGACGGCACGCAACGTTCGCGGTCGGTCCAGACCTGCAAACCGACCAGCAAATCCTCGTCGAACTGACAGGGGCCGATCGTGTCCTCGCGGTTGAACGGCTGGTTCAGCTCAGCCAGGAACACGATGCCGAATTCGAGCCCCTTGCTGCGATGCACGCTGAGGATCCGCACAGCGTTCTCGGCGGTATCCGCCGCGGCCGGGGCCCAATCCTGCCCGGCCTCGAGCAGTTGCTCGACGGATTCGATGAAGTGCGCCAGCGAGCGGCCCTGAAACGCGTCGGCGGATCGCTCAAACTGCACGGCTCGGTCGTGCAGCATCAGCAGATTGGCCCGCCGCTGCCGCCCGCCCGGCAGGGCCGAGACAAACGCCAGGTAGCCCGTCTCGCGGTAGATATCCCAGACCAGGTCGGCCAGGCTCTGCGTGCGCGCGGCTCGTCGCCATCGGCCCAGTCGCTCGAGCGCCTCGCCCACGCGTTGCCGCAGCGCCGCATCCGGCCCGCCGCGGGCATACCAGCACGCCGCATCGTACAGGCGCGGACCGACTTGGGTCGGAGCCTCCAGGCGAACGCGGGCCAGGTCCGCGTCCTCCAGCCCGATCATCTCGCTGCGCAGCACCGCCGCCAGCTCGATATCCCCGCGCGGATTGTCCAGCGTTTTGAGCAGGGCCATCATGTCGGCCACCTCGGTCGCCGCGAAGAAGCCCTCGCTGCTGTCGCTGCTGACCGGGATGCCCGCCAGCCGCAGCACCTCCACGTAGTCGCGGGCCCGCTTGGCCGGCGAGCGCAGCAGGACCGCGATGTCGCCATAGCGAACGGGGCGCAGGTCGCCCGTGTCCGGGTCGCGGATCTGCATTGGCGGGCCGCTTTCGCCCTCGACCATCGCCCGAATCCGCCGGGCGATATAGGCCGCCTGCCGCTGCCGGGCCGAGACCACGAGTCCGGACTCGCGGCCTGTGTCGCCGTTTTCGCCCACTTCGGTGTCATCGCCCGTTTCGACACCCTCAGTTCCGTCGTCGGCCGTCGGTTCATCGTTGGGTTGCTCGTCGAGAACGACCATCTCCACGGCGGGGCCGTCCCCGTCTGGCACGCCGTGCGGGGCCCGCAGGACCGCCCGCTCATCGTAATCCACGCCGGCCACACCTTGGGTCATGATCCGGCCAAACAGGCGATTGGCGAAATCCAGCACCGCCGGGCGGGAACGAAAACTGTCCCGCAGGTCCACCCGCATCGGCGGCGGGCCTTCAATCCCGCTTGGCAGCGGTTGCTCGGCCGGCAGAGCCCGCGAGAGCCGCTCGATGAACAGCTCCGGGCGGCTCTGGCGAAAGCCATAGATGCTCTGCTTGACGTCGCCGACTATGAACACGTTGTCGGGCCGGCTGATGCGGTCGAGCAATCGCTGCTGCACCGCGTTGATATCCTGCACCTCGTCGACGAACACCCAGCGGAAGCGCCGACGCAGCGATTCGACCACCTCCTCGCTGCGGTCCAGCAGCTCCAGCATCCGCTGCTCCAGGTCGGCGAAGTCCAACACGCCGCGCTGAAGCTTGGCCTGTGCCCAGGCCGCATCGAACTGCCGGGTCAACTCGATCAACATCCGCACCGGCAGGCCCAGTCGCGGTCCGACCTTCTCTTGGTAGTTGGAGGCGAACAACGACAGGCCCTTGAGCGCCTTGATCGCGTCGGCGGCCTTCTTGAGGGGTTTCTTGACCTGCTCGGCACGAGCCTTATCGAGGTCCTTCGGGCGATTGGGGAACCTGCCGAAATCGTGCGCAGCGATCCGCGCCACGCAATCGTCCCAGCAACCGGCATCGAGAAGGCCGAGCCATTGTTCGACAGGCCCCGTATAGCGCTCTTCGATATGTGCTTGCCAATGGCCGCCGGCGAGGCGTTGATTCAATTGCTGTCCATAGCGGCACCAGCCCAGCGCCCGTTCGAGCCGGCCTCGCAGGTAGGCGCATCGGTCGGCGTCCGTGGGCGCAGCGTGTGCCGCCAGGTCGCCGATGTACGCCGCCCGCTCGAACCACTCGGCCCGCCCCAGTCGCGCATCGAGAAACTCCGACAGATCGATCACCCGTCGTAGTATTCGATCCACGCCGCCGCTGCCGCCGCCCAGCAAAATCTCGAGCGCCTGGCCCATCCGCGGGTCTTGCCACGCGGCCTCGATGACCTCATCGAGCACGTGCTGCTTGAGAATCCTCGCCGCATCGGGCTCGATGATCCGCCAGGCCGGGTCCAGCCCCAGCACCTGGAAGTGCTCCTCAATCGTCCGCTTGCAGAAGGCGTGAATCGTGCTGATCTGCGCCGCATCCAGCCGAAGCAACTGCCCGTACAGGGTGCTCGCTTGCTGTCGGGATGGCGCATGGGCATAGGCCTCCCGCAGGCGCGCGGCGATCCGTGCCTTCATCTCCTCAGCGGCGGCCTCGGTGAAGGTCACGACCAGAAGCGATGAGGTATCGATGGGATTCGTTGCGTCCGCCAGCAGGCGGGTGACCCGCTCGGTCAGGACGGCGGTCTTGCCCGTGCCCGCCGAGGCGCTGACCAGCACCGTGCGCCCGGCCGTGCTGATGGCACGCGCCTGGTCGTCCGTCCAACGTCGCCGGCCGCTTGCCCTAGCCATCGCGATTCTCCGGGCCGATTACCGCTCGCTTGTCCCGTGTTGAAAGCACGCGGTAGGCGTTGATCTGCCAATCGAACTTGCACACCGCGGCGTAGTCGCACCGCGAGCAGGCGGTCTGGGTGCCCAGCCGATAGGGCCGCGGCTCGATGCAGCCGCCGATGATCCCGCGGGCCAGCTCGATGATCTTCGCCCGGGCCAGGTCAAGCAGCCGTGCGAACTCTCCGGGCCGTAACGCTCCACTGCGGGACCAGTCCCCGTAGGGCTCATCGTCTTTCACGTAGAAGTTGTAGTATGCGCTGCGGCCCTTGGCGCACTCAGCGTCAATCTGTCCGGCCCAATCGCCATCGAATACGCCGGCCGCCTTGGGCCGATTCACGCGGCTGCCCGGCTCATCCTTCAATGACTGCGTGCCGGACGGCTCAATGGGCATGAAGAACGCGCCCACGGGTCGGCAGCCGCCGACGGGCCCGGCCCCGGACCGCAACGCCAGAAGGTAGCCGGCCAACTGCAAGTCCAGTCCGGCGGCGAACTGCGTCCAACTGAACCGCGTGTCCCGGCGTTTGTAGTCGAACACAATCGCCCCCGCCGCATCCGATGTGCCCGCCGCCTCGGCGACGTCCACGCGGTCGATCCGTCCGTGCAGGTGGACCTCGACGCCCTCCCCCCGCAGGTGTACGCGCGGACCACCGGAGGGTTCGGCCCCCGGCCCCTGGTCGCTCGGCTCGCCGAACCACCATTCCGAGGCCGCCTGTCGAAACCGCCCGGCGCGGCTCATAACGATCAGCCGTCGCACCAAGTCGACGAGCACATCGCGGGCGCGATCCAACAGGAACACGGCCCGCTGTGAGCGTGCGGCCAGCGACGACAGCGATCCTTCCTGGGCGATCAATTCTTTGATCACCTCGTCCACGAGTTGCTCGACCCGGTCGCCTTCGGGCTCGATATCCGCCAGCGGGCGGGGCGGCTCGGCCCCCTGCAATCGCCGAAAGAGCCGGTCCAGCACCTGATGGTAGAACCGCCCCAGGTCCACCGGCTCGAACGTGAGGACCCGCCGCGGTTCGAGCCTGAGCACGTGCCGCGCGAAGTGCTGATACGGGCAGGCCGCGAACCGGCTCAAGCGGCTCACCGAACACGCCAGCGGCCCGGCGTAGATCCGCTGGGCCAGATCGGCAGGCAGGTCGGCCGCGTTGCGATAGAGCACACCCCGCCGCACGATCCGCGCGGCCCGCTCGAAGACCGCCTCGCCGTCGGTCGTCATCGTCTCCAGCAGCACCACCGCCCGCCGCCGTCGGTCCGGATCGATGTGCCCCTCAGCGCCCAGCGCCAGGCACAATCGCTCGGCCAACTCCGAGGGGTGTGTCGTGGCCTCGAGGTCGTGCGTCTGGCGGGCCGTCGTCTCGTGCAGGTCCTCGAACCGCTCGGTCAAGTCCCGCACGAACGGCGAGACGGCCACCGCGCGGCCCGCCTCGTCCATGCAGGGCCACGTGATAATCAGCTTGTGTGAGGGCCGGGTGAACGCGATATACGCCAGGTATGCCCGATCCAACAGCCGACGCGTCATCCGGTCGGACAGCGCCAGCCCCTGGGCCTCGGCCGCCTCGCGGTCCGCATCGGTCAGCACCCGATCGGGCACGACCGGCACGGGGAACTGCCGCTGCGTCGCGCCGACCAGAAACGCCACCTTCAGGTCCGGGTGCCGACTACGCTCGATCGAGCCGACCAGCACCGCATCCAGTGTGGGCGGGATCCGCTTGAGCCGCAGCGCCTCGACGCCCTGGGCCAGCAGCGCCGCGTGCTCGGCCGCTGGCATGGATTGATCGGCCAGGATCGCCGCGTACTCCTCGCACAGGCCGGTGAACTTCTCCCACGCCTGTCGGTGCGTTTCGGTCTCGAACGGCTCGGCACGGCATAACTCCTCGATCCGCCGCGGCGCGTCCAGCGCCTCGAACAGGTGCCCGATCGCCGCGATGAATGCCTCGCCGGTGCACGCGGACGCGGCCAGCGCCTCGGCCAACGTCCGCACCGGCGCCACCGCCGCACGCCGCCACTGGTCGATGTGCTCCTCGTCGAATGCCGCCGCCTCGGCCTGGGCCCATCGCCACGGCGCCTCCTGTGTCCATTCCTCGCCCTGCACGCCGAACGCCAGGGCGTACTGCTCCACCGCGTCGGCCTGCTCGGCGCTGACCACGGACAGCGGCATCTTGAGATAGGCCAGCACCTCCGGCGTGGACCAGCCGGCCGTCGCCAGGCGAAGGCACATCGCCACCCCTTGGGCCAGCACGTGCTCGGCCAACGGCATCGGCCGGTCGATGAAGTACGGGATGCCCGCGTCGCCGAACGCCGCCCGCAGGTAGTGCCGGTACGCCTCCACGTCCGAGACGATCACCGCGATATCCCGCCAGCGGCACCGGCCCTCCCGAACCATCGCGATGATCCGTTCGGCGACGAACCGCACCTCGGCGCGTGCATCGTGCGCCTTGACCAACTCGACCGCGCCGTCGATACGCAGCGGGCCGCCCATCCGGTCGTGAGGTATCTGTGCTTCCAGCCGCGCCAAACCCGGCGCCTCACGAAACCGCCGCGCCCGATGCAGCACCAGCGGCGCCGCCAGCGGCAGACGCCGCTTGCGCACGATCTCCAAGAGCCGCGCGTATGTCCGCTCACCGGCCGCGAACGGCCGGGCCGCCTCGGCGGTCGGCTCGGCAGGTTCATTCAGGTCGATCTCGTCCGGATCGAGGCACAGAGCGATCTCGGCCGAGGCGCTGACGCTCAGCAGCTCGGCCAGCGTCGCCAGCTCCTGGCCCGTGAAGCCCGAGAAGCCATCGACCCAGAGCCGCGCGCCTTGCAGGAACGGGGCATACTTCACCTGCGCCGCGGCCGCGGTCAGCTCCGCCGCGGGATCGGCCCACTGGGGGCGCGAACTCTCCATGTAGGCGTCGTAGGCCTCCAGCAGCCGCGCCAGGTCGCGAAACTTGCCGCAGGTCGTCGGCGCAGCGCCCTCTTTGACCAGGGTCTCGGCCACGTCTCGCAGCGTGGCGGCTTCGTGCGTCTCGTGCTGCAACTCCTCGATGATTGCCGCCAGGTGTGCAGCCAGCCCGGGCCGGCTCACATCCCGGAACACCTCCAGCCGGTCTGTCAAGCCGCGAAGCAGCCGCGCCACGACCATCGCTCGCGCTGCGGCCGACAATTCCATCCGCGCCGGCCGGCCCTTGAGCAGAAAGAACGCCAGCCGGTTGAACGACAACACGTGCAGCCGGCTGTACGCGCGGATGCCGCCCGAGGTCAGGATCGCCCGCTCGGCCTGGTACGTCGCCTGTTCGGGCACGAGCAGCACCAGCGGCTCGTCGCCGCCGCTTCGCAGCGCGCGGACGATCCGCCCCAGGCAGTAGCGGCTCTTGCCCGTGCCGCTGCGTCCAAGGACAAATCGCACCGCCATGCGAAGGCCTCCATGTCGCCCCGTGCTCATTCATCACGCCGGGCGGGCGCGTGGGCCCGGCCCGATAATCTCCTCTACCACATCCGGACGCCGTCTGCAACGCCGAGCCGATGTGCTCCGGCGCCGGACCGCCGCGAACCCGGCAGGATTCGGCTAACCCGTCACGCCCCATCGGGCGATATTGTCCGTGGAACCGAGACCCTGATTAATCGCTCGGCGTGTGTGCCGATGGAGATGAACCGATGCTCGACCAAACACAACTCTTCAAGATCGGCCTGCTTGCCGGGCTCGTGCTGGTCCTGGTTGCGGCCCTGGCGTGGCTGCCGGGGGCGAACGCGGCGACGTATGAAATCCATCCGGACATCGCCCTCGACGCCCGCTCCACACCCATGGCCATGGTGGACGCCTACGAGCGGTTGACCGACCAGTACCTTATCCTCGTGCAGGACCACCTGCTGGGCATGGCCGAACAGATGCGACAGATGACTCGCACGCTCGAAACGATGGATCGCCGTCTTGCCCAGATCGACGAGCGGATCGCCCAACTGGAAACGCGTCTGCCGGCCCGACCCGCGAACGTCGACTCGGCCCGTTGATCGGTCCGAGATGCGCACCCAAGCACAGCGGCTTGGAGGAACACGTCCATAGCGCGCAAAAAGGCGGCAAGGCCGTGCGTGACCTTGCCGCATCTGGGGAGGCCTGCAACCCTTGCCGGGGGCCGTCTCGGCTCCGATGCCTCATGGCCTCGACGGAGCGTGTTTACGGACAGGCATCGGGATGATCCAGGTTGCAGGTAAGCCATCCTTCGGCCAGCAGTACGAAATCCTGGAGGTTCACCACGCAGTCGCCGTTGGCATCGCCGGCCGGTGGATTCGGACACGCGGCGATCTCGGGCCCGTCCAAAATAGCCGCGAAGATGTCGGCCGGCGCATCCGGGGTCAACGGCACATCTTCCCACACGACGAGGGTGCCGCTGATCCGCGGGCGCAACTGGTCGGTGAATTCCTTCTGCCCGGGCTGATTATCGCTGATGATGAACTCCCGCCGCGTTACCAGGTTGTATCCGTAGATGTCCCAATCCCCGTTGCGGTCATCCTGCCAGACGATCAGGTGCCCGTCCACGTCCGGATACATCGCGTTGCTCGTATCCGTGGCGATCGGCAGGATCTTCGGGTTCGCCGGGTCCGACACGTCCGCCGCGTACACGTCCCAGTCCTCTGCGGTCTTCTGCTGCCAGACCACGTAAGAACCGGCCATGGCGACGTTCTCCTGGTCCTCGGGCAGGGCGGAAAACAGATACTCAACGGGCTTGTTCATCCGCAGCGCATCGGCCCCGTAGACGTTCCACGCCCCCTGGGGATTGTCTTCCCATACGTAGTTGTCCTGCCAGGCGACGGTGTTGCGCCAGATCGTCGGCCGGCTCTGATCGTAGGGATAGGGGGTCAGCGGATAGACGGGCAGGTGGTTCGGATCGGTGATGTCGGCGACCGAGACGTCCCAGTCGCCGAAGCTGTTGTCCTGCCAGACGATGCGATTGCCGTAGATCCGCGGGTTGATCTGGTCGTACGGCATCGGGGTCAGGTTCACTTCGAGGGCGCCCGGGTTGGCCGTGTCGCGGAAGTACACGTCCCAGTCGCTGGCCTCGGGGGTGCTCCAATAGTCGTCCTGCCAGACGACGATCGTGTCGTACACCGAGGGGTTTTGCTCATTGGTGGCTTCATAGTTCGATACGACGAAGACCTGCGGCGCGTCGGGATGGGTCACGTCCGCGGCCCAGATGTCCCAGTCGCGTCCCTGGTTGCCCTGAATCAGCTCCTGCCACACGATCAGGCGTCCATGCACATCGGGGGCCCGCTGGTCGTTCGCCGAGGGGTGGACCTCGAAGGCCGTCCACGCTCCGCCCGCCACGCCGATCACGCCCGCAAGCCCCAACAGAATCGTTGTCCATCGTGCCATGCCGTCACCTCGTGACTGCGTCTTTGCCCCCACGGCCTTGACTTCTCGCTTGTTCCTCATGGCGTTACCCTCCCGCACGGGTTTCTTGATGATGCAAGAAAAGCCGGGCCCGAAGGCCCGGCCCGAATCATGGCGTGACCGGTTCGGCTGCATCCTGGGTGTTCATCTGGGCCCGATCCGCCTTGACCTTCTCCAACAGGTTGGTGAGAATCTCCACCGCGATCTGGTTGGCCGGGTCCACGGCGGCGATCGCCAGCGGATTGGCCACCTTGTCGACCTGCCCCAGACCCAGCATGTGGTACGCGTACAGCAGGTTCAGGTCCGGGTTGGTCGGATCGTGCACCAGCGCCGCCAGCAGCGCGTCCGCCTGGGCGTTCAGGACGTTGTCGTCCTCGTACAGACCCCGCGGATAGAAGACGGTCTGCTTGTCCTCGTCCTGGGGCAACTGGTTCAGGGCGGCCCGCAGCACGCCCACCGCGGCGTTGTACTCGCCCTGGGCGAACAGCGCCTGGCTGTAGGCGAACGGCAGGATCATGTCGTCCGGTTCGAGGATCATCGCCACGCGGAACTTGAGCACGGCCTGGTCATAGTCCTTTTGCAGGAACGCCTGAACCGCCTGGTCGAAGTTCTGGTCGGCCGCGGTCTGGTCGTTGGGCAGGTCACCGGCCTGCTTGAGCTGCTCGACCTCGGCCTGCAGCTTCTCCAGTTGCAGCTTCGTACGGACGTCGCTGAAGTCGTCCACGGCCGCATTGGTGGTCACGCTCGTCTGGGCCGGGGTCTCGTAGGTGTTGTAGTAGTAGTTGTGAATCTCCTCGACCACGGGACGCTCGTAGACGTAGGTGCCGTACCAGCGATAGGGATGGCAGCCGTACCAGTAGTACCGGCGGTAGCGGTAGTAGCTCGGCCAGTATCCGCCGACGCTGAAGAACACGTAGCGACGGTGATAGGACGGGTAGAACATCGTCACGCCCCAATGGCTGCGCCAGGGCACCGAGATCACCCAGCCGCAACTGTTCCACGGGTTGTCCAATACGTAGTAGCTGTAGGACCCCCAGGACCAGTACCACCAGTGCCGATGGAAGCGCGGACGATGGAACAGCGTGTACCGCGGATGCACGCGATACGGCACGGGATAATGCCCGCCGCCGCCAACGCTGACGATGCTGTCGTCCGCATACACGTCGCCGTAGATGATCGTGTTGTTGTCGCCGTTGATGGTGATCTGTCCCGCGGCGTCCCCGACCACTTCGGTCGCTTGCGGATCGCTCGCGAGTCCGTCGGTGGTTGCGGCCTCCTGACGCGACACGGCCTGGCGGGAGTCATCCCGGCTGCGTCCCGGCACGGCGCTCTGCGTCGCGTCGGTCTGGACGGCGTCGAGCCGGCGCTGGGACGCGGCCTGCGGGGCGGCCTTGCTCGATCGCTCGGACGCGTCCCGCGCCTCGGGCTTGACCAACCGATCCGCCCGGGCGGACCGATCGGGCGATTCGGCGGCGTTGGTTTCCGCCGCCGCGCTCCTGTCGGCGCGACCGACCACGGTCGCATCCGTGCGTTCGCTGCGCACGTCGCGCGCGATCGTCCGACCGCCCTCGGTCGAGGCGGGCGCCGAGTCCCCCATGCTCGTCTCGGCGCCGGTGATCTTCGCCGCGCGGGAGGCCGGCGTGGAGACGGCCTTCTCCGTGCGCTTCGTGGCGGTCTGCTGTGCGAGGGTTTGCGTCGTGCCCGTCGACAGATCATACCGCCCCTGCGGAGGCGACACCGTGGTCCCTATAGCCTCGGCGATACTACGCGTACTGCGGACCGGTGCCGTTGTCGTTGTGCTGGTTCCCGCGCTGGTGCCGACGCCGATGCTCCAGTCCGTGCTCCTGTCGGCCGGCGCGCTTTTCGCGGCGGTCGTCGGCTTGGTCTGCCGGGTGATCGGCGTCGCGATATCCCGGCTGGAGCGGACGATCACGGCGGGCGGAGACGGCGTGCCCGTCGTCACCCTGGACGATGGCGTCGGCGCGATCGAAGCGGCCGCCGCGTTGCGGGTGGCGTCCGTTGCCGCGCGGGTCGATGTTCGCTCGCTGCGGATCGGTGTCGCGATCCGGTCGCGTGTTAGCGCTGTGGAGTGCGTTGTTGGCGTCGTTACCGTGGACGCCGACGATGCCCGCGTACTTGTGGTGCGCTGCGAGGACGTGCTGTTGTAGTACTGACTGTAGTTCGATTGTACCGGCGGGATCGTCGTGGAGCGTGTCGTGGTCGACGTTCTTGCCGAATTCGTCTGCACACGCCAGTTGGTCGTCGTGGGGTTCGAGTACGTCCGTCGTTGCACGGTCACCGGTGGCCGGTAGGTGCTGACGGAGCTGCTGGAACGGGTTGACGTGGTCACGCTGCGGCTTGGCGTCGTGACGCTTTGCGTGCTTCGCACAGGCGCGGAACGCTGAACCGTGCTTCGGCTGACCGCCGGTGGAGGCGACACGCGTGCCGGCGGCGAGGATACCCGTGCCGGAGGCGACGACCTGGCCGGTTGCGGTGGCGGCGTGGATCGAGTCTCGCGCGCCGGGGCGCTCCTCGGGGCGGCCTGAGCCGGCGGAGAGCTGGGTTTCGCCGGGGCCGACCGACTGCTTCGGCTCGCGGCCATCACGACCGGGCCCAGCACCAATAGCGCGACCGCCGCACCGGCCGGCACGGCCAGATATCTTGTTTTTCTTGTCCATTTCATGGCTCGCTCCTTTCCCTTGGGTGCCGGACGCCGGCAACCGCCGCATCCGGCAGGTGAGCCTTTCATTACTGCAGCATAGCGATCAGAAGCAGGGCAGCCATCATCAAAACGATCTCCCACCACGTAAAAAGTCCGGTAACCGCCTTGTTTTGCCCTTTCGTTACTTTCGTGGTTCGGCTCATGGCTGTCACTCCTGTCACTTATACGCGAGACCTCACAGTCCCTACACCCTCTACCTATATAGTACGCCGAAGAATTGAAAAGTCAACCGGTTTTTTCAAAAATGTCTCACTTTTTTTGCATCTCGATGTCACTTGCTGTAAACACATGCCATTTCTTGTCTTGCGCGGACGGCCACCTCCAGGAGGCTTGCATTTTTTGACAATTTCGTTTGCCCGTTTTTGCGTGGCGCCTATAATCAATGGTCGGCACGGTCCGGTTTCCCGGCTCGTCTTCGCCGTTTGGACAGGCATTGTCATGGGGCCTGGCATGGCCGAGAAGACACGAAATCCTCTTGCGCAGGCACTGGGGCTGGTCCTCCAGCAGATGCGGGACAAGATGGGCGGGGTCAGTTCCTCCGAAATCGCCGCCTCGCTTGGGCTGGCCGCCTCGCACTACCGCATGATCGAGGCCGGCAGCGCCCTGCTTCAGCCGGCCCGCGCGATCAAGGTCGTTCAGACCTTCGACACGCTGGAGTTCGTGCCGTTGTGCCAGGTGCTGGTGTGCATCCAGATCATGGACGGGGCCCGCAGCAGCGCCGCCGACATGCGGATCCTGGCCGACGTGCTCACGGAGGCCAACCCCGGGATGGCGCCGGTGTTCGACAGTTTCGACGAGGTCTGGCGGGTTCTGGACAACGCCTCGACCTCGGAACTGGGCAAGGCCATCGCCGCCGACGGGATCGACGACGCACTGTGTGAATTCCTGACGACCGAGCCGGTCACCCTTGGGGCCGATCAGATGGATCACTTCATGGCCCCGACCTACCAGCACCCGCTCAGCGAGCAGCTCTACAGTCAGATCGGCAACATCCTTCAGGGCCTGGCCCCGTTTTACCTGGACACCGTGCTGCAACTGATCGACAACCTGCGGGACATCACCCCGCGGGTGACGCCGGAGGAGCTGGCCCGCTGGGAGGCCGCCCACAAGAGTCGCATCCGTTACATCATCGGGATCGTTCGCAAGCCTGAGATCATCCTCGACGTGGAGACCTTCGACTATTCGTTCCTCTGGCAGGACGACTTCCGGCGGATGTTCGTCATGTACCGGGACGACCCCCAGGCCCTTGACGGGTCGGTCTACGATAAGATCGTCGGGTGCCTGCGGCGCAAGTATGAGGCCGAGCGCGTCCGCTACGAGCGCGTCCTGGAGGTATTCGACTCGACCGTCCGCGAGAAGCTGGCGGTCCGCAGCGGCCGCGACGTGCGGGAGGGGATCGACGGCTTGCTCTTGCATCGAGACATGCCGATGAATAATCTGTGGTTCTATTTCATGGCCAGCGGGTACGTCGTGCCGTTCATCGACGACGCCCAGCCAGGCCGGACGAGCGTCTCGCCGTACGGGACAAGTCTGGACTACGACGAGACGTGCCAGAAACTGGTTCAGCTCAGGGAAGTGTGTGGTGACATCGGGTTCACGTTCTGAAGCAGCGCAGGTGCAGATCGTTCGCACGACCCCATCGGTCGCGCCGGAGCGGCTGTTTGCGCATCGGCGCTGCTACATGGGCATCAGCCTGGACAACCCGGTCTTTCGAGGCGAATCCCTCAGGGACCTGGTTGCGTGGGCGCTGGCGCACTTCGATCACTGTCTGATCATCGTCGGCGACACCCTGCGGCGGTTCAACGAGACGATGCGGCACGGTCTGGGCGAGGCCGAGGCCACCGCCGCGGCCGAGGAGCTCGGTCGCGAGTTTCTCGAGGGGACCGGCGCCTGGCTGGAGGGGTTCGCCCCGGACCGGCTGACCGTCCTGCGGTGGCGGGCCTGCCTGGACCTGCCGGAGTTCCCCGCGGCCCGGCAGGCGCTGGACCGCTTGTACGCCGCCGATGCGGCCTTTCGCGCGGGGGTGCAGCGTGACGCCCACGCCTTCATCAAGCGGCAGAAGCGGCACGGCCGCCCCTTCGCCGTCGACGAGGAGCGGGCCCTGGCCTTGTCGTGCAACTACCTGATCGAGGAGATCGCCGTGTTCAGCGTGCTCTCGCAGCGGGGCTGGACCGTCGAGCTGTATCCGGGGCCGGAGCTTGGCGTGCTGGTGGACATCGCCCGTGGATGCTTCGACGGCATACCCGTCGGCCTCAGGCAACGGATCAATGTCGAGTTGCGACACCGGAAAGGTTGACCGCCCATGAGCGGGATCGTCGTCGCGGCACTGCTGCTGGCCTTCGTCACGTATATCGGCGTCGGCGTGTGGCTCGGCCGACGCACACGGGGCCTGGCCGATCTGTTGCCGCTGGGTTTGGGGCGGGCCGCCCGCGTGGCCAGCGCCCAGGAGTTCTCCGCCAGCACCGTGGCGACCACGATCTCGCTGGCCACCGTGGTCATCGCCTTCTTCGAGCTGGCCGAGCAGTTCGGCCTGTGGCTGTTCTGGACCGTGTTGACGACCTCGGCGGGGCTGCTTCTGGTTCGGCTGCTGGCGGGGCGGATCTGGAACCGCATGGCCGTGTACGATCATCGGCCCACTCTGCATGAGTTTCTTGGAACCGAGTTTCATTCCGACGCCCTGCGTTACGTCAGCGCCGCGTGCACCAGCCTGGGGTTCCTGGCGGCCTTCGCGGTGGAGTTGACGGTGGGAAGCCGTTTTTTCGCCTGGCTGGTGCCCGATGTGCCCGCGCCGGTGGTGGTAGCGGCGTTGTCGGTCGTGGCGTTTGTCTACACGGCGGTGGGCGGATTCCGGGCCGTGATCGTCACGGATCGCATCCAAATGGTGTCCATCCGGCTGCTGCTGGTCGCCCTGCCGGCCTTCTACATCTATTTCGCCCTTCGGCACGTCGGTTGGGCACAGAGTCTGGACCGCATCCCCTATGACGTGCTGCATCTAACCTATCGGCCGGGCCTGATCGCGTTCCTGGTGGGCATCCTTATTATCAATGTGCCCACCTTCATTTCGGACATGAGCATCTGGCAGCGGATCGCCGGGGCCCAACGGCCCGAAACGGTGACCGGGGGGCTGTTGTCCAGCGTGTTGGGGTCGGCGGTCACATGGGGCGCGTTCGCCCTGCTGGCGTGCTTTTCGTTCATCTTCGTGGTCGAGCCGGCCGCGGCGTCCGTGGCGACGCTCAATCCCCTAGCGGCCGTGCTGCAAGTCATCGGGACATGGGGGACGTTCTTCTCGGGTGCGGTGCTCTTCGTGGTCGTGCTGGGGCTTTACGGGGCGATGCTTTCGACGGCCTCGACGCAGTTGATCGCTGTGTCCCACTCGGTTTACGAGGATGTCTTTTCGGGCCGTCTGCGCAGCAGCCTGGCCGACCGCATGGAGTCCCAGCGCGAGCTGCGGATTTCGCGCACGATCCTGGTGGTCGCCGCCCTGGTCAGCACGCTGCTGGTACAGGTGCTCAGTATGGTCGGTTTTTCGATCGCCGATCTGGTCTTCGCGATCTACGGCTCGCAGGTGGGGCTTTGCCCCCTGGCGATTTCGGCCCTATTGCTCAAACGACGACAGTTGAGCCGCATGAGCGACTGGGCCGCCTCGGCGGTGTCGGCGGGATTTGTCATTGGCTGGGGCAGCGCGGCCTTCGGCGTGCTCTCGAAGCAGGCCAGTCTGGTATTCCTCGCGCCGGCCTTCAGCCTGGTGGTCAGCGGCATTCTGCTCGCCGCCGGTTTCCTGGTCAGCGGAGCCTGGAAGGCGCCCGAAGATGATGTGGACCCTGCTTAGAACGGTGCTGCGGGCCCGCCGACGGGGTCTTCTGAGGCTGGTGCCGGCCGAGGGGCCCGTCCGCCTGGATTGCCTGGCCGACCGGTGCGCCAAGTGCTGCCGGCTATTGGGCTCGCCGATTGTCACACCCGAAGAGGCCCAGCGGCTCAGGGGCGAGGTCTTGCGGCGTACGGACCGGGCGATCTTCATCCAGTCCCATCGGGGGTGCTGCTGTCTGTTGCGGGACGGGCTGTGTTCGGTGTACGAGGTTCGGCCCCAGGGGTGCCGCGAATACCCGTGGTACAACCTTGATGGCGTGCTTTACTACGATGCGGGCTGCCCCGGGATGCTCCGCGATCGTGACGGGCGCCCGACGGCCGACGAGATCGGCCCCTTTGAGCGGTTCTTCCCCGGCGCGCACCCCGTGGTGATACGACTCATCCGCTGGCTCTGCACCCGCCGCACAGGTGGTGACCGCCACGAGGCCCGCCGCCAACCCGACAAGGCGTGACCGGCGCAAAAAGGAGAGACCCCGCCGTGACCGGCGAGGTCTCCTGTCAGGGTTGAATCGTTCACCCAGATGCCAAGAGCGTGGCCAGGCGCACGATTCAGATGAGCTGATTATCAGGGTTGCCAGGGGCAGAAGGGCCCGAAACCCGGAAGGGGTCGGGCGGTCCGCCCTTGTCCACGTCCGCGACCGGGAGCAAATCCCCGGCCCGGCCGGTTTGCCTGGGGACCCCTGCGGACCGCGGGACCTTGCCAGTTGTCCTGCCCCCGTCCGGGCCGGCTCCAGGCTGGGCCGCCCTGCCTCAGTCCCTGTCCGAACCCCTGCCGAGGGGGGCCCATGGGACACTGCCAAGCGGGCGCCTGGGGATTCTGTTGACCGAATGGGTCGAATCCGCGCCCCAAGGTCCATGGCCGTGCTTGCCCGGCCACGCCGCGCTGGATGCCTGGAGCCCAACCTCGCTCAATCGGCGCCCGCCAACCGCGGGTGAATCCTCGCGCAGCGCCGCGAGCCTGACGCGGTGTACGCGCCTGCGGTCCCCACGCGGGGGCTTGCCGGTTCCACCGGCCTTGCCCTTGCTGCAAGGCGGGCCGGTCGCCACGCTGGGCGCGAGGCCGGACATCCCGCTGGGCCCGCGGCGCGGCTTGGCGCTGCCGTGGCCGAGCCTGACCGGGCGCCAGACCTTGCGGGCCGGCCTGGCCGCGTCGGCCATCGGGCTGTGCCCACAGGGGGCGCTGCTGCCACGGACCAGGCTGGATGGCCCTGGGTCCCGGGGCCGCATCGGCATCCTTGCGTGGCTGAGCCGGGGCATCCTGCCTGGCTCGCAGGCGTGGCCGAGCGATCTGTGGCGCGTCCTTCTGCGCGTCCTGGTCGGGTTTGTGGGTCTCCTGCTCGACCTTCAATGGCTGCTGCGGCCGCGGTCCATCCGGCCCGCCGGGGCCGCGCCGCTGTCGCGGCTGCGCCAGTGCCACCCCCGTAATGAGGCACACGCACAAAAGGGCTAGAGGTGTCTTCTTCATGGCTTGCTCCTTTCGATCTTTCCAACGGTTATCAACGCATCAAGGCTTTTTCCCGCCGCCCCCCGCACTTTTCCGAAGCCTTGGGTCGGCTCGCCTTCCACCTGTATAGTGACGGATCGCAGGAATCGGTAACAGGATCGGTTCAAAACGATGGAGCGGACGGGATTCCGTTCGTGCGGCTCGTAGCTCCGTCAGTGCGTGTGGTGATTGGCCGAAAACCGGACAGTGTGAGCCGTGAACACGTGTAGGCCATGGGTGGCGAACACGCAGGCCGGTGGATATACTGGGGGGATGGAGCTTTCGGCATTCGGTAATCGGTTGACGCGGCGCAGCGGCATCAGCGTGCTGATGGACGACTTGGGTCGCGCGCTGGCGCATGGCTCGGATATGATCATGCTTGGCGGGGGCAACCCGGCGCATATCCCGGCGGTGGAAGAGGCCCTGCGCGACTCCATGCAGCGGCTGTTGGATCATCCGGGCGGGTTTGAGCAGGCCGTGGGCGATTACGACCCGCCGACCGGGCACACCGTATTCGTCGAGGCGGTGGCCGGCCTGCTGCGGGGGCATTTCGGCTGGGATATCGGGCCGGAGAATATCTGCCTGACCAACGGCAGCCAGATGGCGTTCTTCGCGTTGTTCAACCTGTTCGCCGGGCCGCGCGAGGACGGCGGTCACAAGCGGGTCCTGCTGCCGCTGGCGCCGGAGTATATCGGCTACGCGGACGTGGGCCTGGCCCGGGAGATGTTCATCGCCCAGCGGCCGCAGCTTGAGATTCTTGAGGGCCGGCTGTTCAAATACCGCGTCGACTTCGAGGCGCTGCAGCTCGATGAGCACATCGGCGCGATCTGCGTCTCACGGCCGACGAATCCGACGGGCAACGTGCTGACCGATGGGGAGCTGGCGCGCCTGGCCGAGCTGGCCGCGGCGCACGGGGTGCCGCTGATCATCGACAATGCCTACGGGGCGCCGTTCCCGAACATCCTGTTCACCGAGGCGAGGCCCATCTATAACGAACACACGATTGTGTGCATGAGTCTGTCCAAGCTGGGGCTGCCGGGCGTGCGCACGGGGATCGTGGTGGCGCGGCCGGAGGTGGTTGGCCTGCTGGCGGAGTTCAACGCGGTGACGAGCCTGGCCCCGGCGGGCTTGGGCGCGGCGATGGTGACCGATCTGTTCCGGTCGGGGCGGATCATCGAGCTCAGCCGGGCGGTGATTCGGCCATACTATGAGCGCAAGGCCGACGCCGTCGTCGCGCTGCTGCGGGAGAAGCTGCATGACGTGGAGTTCCACATCCACAAACCGCAGGGGGCGTTCTTTGTATGGCTGTGGTTCCCCAGGCTGGGCGTGAGCAGCCAGGCATTGTACGAGACACTCAAGGACCACGGCGTATTGGTGGTGCCGGGGCACTACTTCTTCCCCGGCCTGACCGAGCCGTGGGAGCATACGCAGCAGTGCATCCGATTGAACTATGCCGGCGATGAGGCGACGGTCGCGCGAGGTGTCGATATCCTCGCCGCACAGATCCGTCTTATGTGCCGGACTTGATGGTGCAGTGGGAGAGTATCATGGGACGTTGGGCTGGACAGCTTGCGACGACGATGATGATCTTGGGTATTCTTTGCCCGGGCGGTTCAGGGGTAACGGTCGAGCAGGTACTGGACGTCGAGCCGGTCTGGGCGGGTCACCCGGTGGGCTTTTGTCTGCACACCGAAGGGGAGCGACAATACGTGGCCTACTATGACGCCCAGCGGCGGATGCGGCTGGCGATGCGCAGGCTCGACGCGTCGAGCTGGACGTTCGCCACGTTGCCCGAGCGGGTGGGCTGGGACAGCCACAACTATATCCGCATGGGCTTCGATCGTCGGGGGCATCTGCACCTGTCGGGTAACATGCATTGTGTGCCGCTGATCTACTTCCGCTCGCGGGAGCCGTATGAGGCCACGACGATGCAGCGGATCGACCGGATGGTGGGTGCGCAGGAGAAGCGCTGCACCTACCCCCAGTTCTTCCACGGCCCGCAGAATGAGCTGATCTTTCGGTATCGTGATGGCGGCAGCGGCAACGGCAATGAGATTTTCAACGTGTATGAGGAGTCCACGCAATCGTGGCGGCGGCTGCTGGATGAGCCGCTGACCGACGGCCGGGGACGGATGAACGCCTACATCCGCGGCCCGGTGCGGGGGCCCGATGGGTGGTTTCACGTGTCCTGGGTCTGGCGGGACACGCCCGATTGCGAAACGAACCACGATCTGTCGCATGCGCAGAGCCGGGACCTGGTGCATTGGGAGACAATCGGGGGCAAGCCTCTGACCCTGCCCATCACGGTCGAAACACCCGGCGTCATCGTCGATCCCGTGCCGGTGGGGGGCGGCATCCTCAACGGGACGGGGGCGATCGGCTTCGACACCAAGGGCCGGGTGGTGCTGAGCTATTACAAGTTCGATGAGGACGGCAAGACGCAGGCGTATTGCGCCCGTGCCGAGGACGGGCAATGGAGAATCTACCGCGTCAGCGACTGGGACTACCGGTGGGCCTTCAGCGGCCGCGGCTCCATCATCACGGAGATTCGCGTAGGCACGTTGGAGCCGGCCGACGATGGCACACTCCGGCTGGACTACTCGCACGTCCGGCACGGGTCGGGCACGTGGAAGCTGGATGCCGAGACGTTCGCCGTGCTGGACCGTCTGCCGCGCAAGAGCCACGCGCTGCGTGAGCTACAGGGGCCCGAGTTGGACTTTCCGGGCATACAGGTCCGCTGGGCGCAGGACCACGGCGAGAGCGGCGAGCCCGGCGTGACGTATTGGCTGCGGTGGGAGACCCTTGGCACCAACCGCGACCGCCCTCGAACCGGGCCCTTGCCCGATCCGTCCATGCTGCGGCTGTACAAGCTGCGGGCCGAGTGAACCGCCCCGATGATTACCTGCCGGCTCGCTTCTTGAGATGAATCTGCAAGACGGTGATGTCGGCCGGGGTGATACCGCCGAGGCGCGAGGCCTGGCCGAGCGTATAGGGCCGCACGGCGATGAGCTTCTCGCGGGCCTCGTAGCGCAGGTGTGCGACGGCATGGTAGTCCAGGTCATCCGGCAGGCGGACGTTTTCCAGGCCGCGAAACGCCGCGATCTGCCGCTGCTGCCGGGCGAGGTACCCTTCATAGCGGGCGTCGATTTGCGCCGCCCGCAGGGCCGCGGCGCCGATGCCCATCCCGCGAAGCACCTCCAGGTCGGCCTCGCTCAGGGCCTCCGGACCGTCGGTCTGTTTGAGCCGGTCCCACAGGCTTTTGCCGCCGCGTCGGGTCGTTTGCAGAAAGGTCGCGGCGCGGTCGATCTGCTCCTGTTTGTCCGCGAACCGACGCCACCGCCGGTCATCGACCAGGCCCAATGATCGGCTGATGGGCGCCAGGCGGCGGTCGGCGTTGTCGGCCCGCAGCGACAGGCGATACTCGGCCCGCGAGGTGAACATGCGGTAGGGCTCGTCGATCTCGCGGGTCAGCAGGTCGTCGACGAGCACGCCGATGTAGGCCTGGTCACGGCCCAGGACGAACGGCTCAGCGCCGGCGAGCTTGCGGACGGCGTTGACGCCCGCGACCAGGCCGAGGGCGGCGGCCTCCTCGTAGCCGGTTGTGCCGCTGATCTGCCCGGCCATGAACAGGCCCGGCACCGCCTTGGACTCAAGCCGGATATTCAGTTGCGTCGCCGGGCAATAGTCGTACTCGATGGCGTACGCGTAGTGCACGATTTGGGCCTGCTCGGTGCCGGGCATGAGCCGCAGCATCTGTTCCTGGACGTCCCGCGGCACGCTCGTGCTGATCCCGTTGCAGTAGATGGTGGTCACCGCGCGGTCTTCCGGCTCCAGGAAGACCTGGTGGCGCTCCTTGTCGGCGAAGCGCATAATCTTGGTTTCGATGCTGGGGCAGTATCGCGGGCCGATGGACTGGATCTGGCCGGTGTACAGCGGCGTGCGGTCGAGGTTGTCGCGCAGCAATTGATGGATCGCGGGGTTGGTCCAGGTGATCCAGCAGGGCACTTGCTCCACGGCCAGCCGATCATGTAGAAAGGAAAAGGGCACGGGTGTCGCGTCGCCGGGTTGAAGCTCCAGCTTGTCGTACTGGACCGAGTCGCCGGCCAGGCGGACGGGGGTGCCGGTCTTGAGCCGCCCCACGCGCAGGGGCAGCCGCCGCAGGCCATCGGCCAGGGCGTTGCTCGCCGGCTCACCCAGCCGGCCACCGGGCCACCGCTCGTCGCCGCAGTGCATCACGCCCCGCAGGAACGTGCCCGTCGCCAGGATGACCGCGCCGCATCGGTACGTAACGCCGTCGCTGCAGCGCAGGGCCCGCACCCGCCCGTCCTCGATGATGATTTCCTCAGCCTCGGTTTCGATGATCGTGAGGTTGTCGACCTCTTCGAGCCGCCTGCGGACGTAGTCCTGGTAGGCGTACTTGTCGGCCTGGGCGCGGGGGCTTTGCACGGCCGGGCCCTTGGAGCGATTCAGCAGGCGGAACTGGATGCCGGTCGCATCGATGGCCTCGCCCATCAGCCCGCCCAGGGCGTCGATCTCGCGGACGAGCTGGCCCTTGCCGATGCCGCCGATAGCGGGGTTGCAGCTCATCCGGGCGATCGCCGCGCGCTGGAACGTCACCAGCGCCACACGCGCCCCCAAACGGGCCGCGGCCCAGGCGGCCTCGACGCCGGCGTGCCCCCCGCCGACCACGATCACGTCAAACGTTGGGGTGCTCATCGGGTCTTCGCAGCGCCACGGCCGAGGCGATGGCGAAATCGGCGGTGTGCGTGATGCTCAAGGCGATTTGTGCGATGCCCATCGCCGCGGCCTGTTCCTTCACTCGGCCGGTCAGGTGCACGACCGGCTCGCCCAGCGGGCCGTTGGTGACCTCAATCTCCGTCCAGGCCATACCGGACCGCCAGCCCGTGCCGATCAGCTTGAAGACGGCCTCCTTGGCGGCGAAACGCCCGGCGAGGCGTTCGACCGGCCGGCGTCGGGCCTGGGCCTCGTCCCGCTCGCGCCGGGTGAACACCCGGTTGAGGAAGCGCTCGCCGTGCTCGGTCATCATCGCCTCGATGCGTGCGAAGTCCACCAAGTCGATGCCGTGTACTAAACCAAGGGCGTCGGTGGTCATGAGCCTTCCCGTGACCGTGAACCCTGGGAGCGCGGTGCGGCGACGTATCGGCGATAGGCCTGGTCCACGCAGAAGTCCACGAACTGGTTCACATTGGAGACCTCCGCTTCACGCAGCATCTTGTCGACGAAGCGGTTGTAGCTCTCCTGTTGCTTGAGTCGGCGGACCTCCTGTTCGACGACGTCCTGGACCTCCGCGAACGGTTTGACGCCGCCGGGCTGATTCGTCTCCACCTTTACGAGGAACACGTGGCCGTCCACGGCGAAGGGCTCGCAGATCTGTCCGGGTTGCATCGTCTCGGCGCGGGCCTGGAGGGCGTCGTAGGGCGCCGCCAGGGAATCCGAGCCGGGGATGACCGGCCGCCACAGCCCGCCCAAGGGCGCGCGGTGCCCGTGGCCGTGGGCCTTGGCTAGCTCGGCGAAGTCCTCGCCGTCCAGGATCCTGCGGTACAGGTCCCCCGCCAGGGCCAGGGCGGCCTGTTCGCGCGTTCGGCCCGCAACGGCGTCGACTTGGTCTTCGGTGAGCTTGTCGGGCTGGATGTCGATCACGCGAAATTGCAGTTCGCCCGGCCAGGAGAATCGCTCGTCCTTGACCCGGTCGTAGTACGCCACCAACTCGCCGTGTGAGACGGGCTGATCATCCTTGATCTCCGTGCTGAGATACGACTGAACGAGCAGCAGCCGCTTGAGGTACTCGCGGTAGCCCTTCCAATCCAGACCCATCTGGGCGATGGCCTTCTGGGCCTCGGCATAGTTGTGGCCGTAACTGGCCACGAAGCGATTGACCTCCATCTCGACGGCCTTATCGAGAGCCTCTTCAACACGTTCGGGCGCGGCCTTGCGGGCCCGACGGTAGAGCAGGATGTCGATGATGCGATCGCGAACGACCTGGGCCAGCCGAGGCCGGGCCCTGAGGCGAAAGGCGTCGTAGCCGCTTTCGGCGGCGAGTTGGCCCAGCGCCTCGCTGTACGGTTCGATGATCTCCCCGACGGTTATGGTCTCGTCATCGACGGACAGGACCATGCCTCCGGAGGGCGCCGGCAGGTCCGCCCGCTGGGGAAACGGCAGGGCCTCCATCTGCTCCTTGGTGAAACGCGGCGATTCGGCCGGGTTGCCGCAGCCGGGCAGCGCGGCCCCCATCGCCGCGGCCAGCAGCAGCGTCGAGTACCCGACGGTTCGTCCATGTGCTCGCACGTGCGTCTCCTAACCACGCCCTTTCCGATTCGCGGCGATTATACGACCCGCCCGCGGGACGCGAAAGACTTTTCGGGCGTTGGGGCGTCGTGATGGGAGGGACAGGATGTCGCGTGTTTTTTCCTTGAAAACCCCTACGGTCCCCGCCACAATACGCGCTGGATCGGACCGGACGCCGGATACGCTGGCACAGTCGCGGAAGGGAGGCTGAAATGACACGGATGCCGATAATCACAGGGCTGGCCTTGACGGTCCTTTTGGCCGGGTGCAGCGGAACGCAAAAAGGGCCGATTCAGGACCCCAGCATTCCGGCGGGGGATCGCAAGGTGGCTTTGCGGGCCGCGATTGACCAGCGGTTCGAGAATCCCCAGGCCCATTACGAATTGGCCAAGATCTACCGCGATGAGGGGCTCTGGGACCAGGCCGAGTACCATTTCAACGTCGTTACGCGCATCGCGCCGACGCATTGGCCGGCCCGGGCGGCGATGGTGCGGCTGTTGACCGACCGCAAACGTCCGGCCGAGGCGTCCCAAGCCATCCGCACGTTCGTCCGCGAGGCAGCCAACCCCGCCGAACTGGAACAGTTGGTCAAGGCGTTTCGGGCCGAGGGGCTCAACGATGCCGCCCTGGAGGCGCTGCAGTCGGGTCGCAGTCGCTGGCCTCAGTCTGCGCTCATCTACAAGCAGCTCGGCATGTACTACCTGGGGCAGAAGGACGCCCGGCGAGCCGAGGAATACCTGCGGCAGAGTTTTGCGATGGATCACAATCAGCCCGAGGTGGCGTACGAGTTGGGCAAGCTCGGCATCGTGATCGAGGCGCCCAAGCCCAAGACCCCGCCGCCACCGTCCGGATCGGGTTCGAGCTCATCCTCAAGCCAGCCTGACTCGGCGACCAAACCGCGTGTTCCGTAGAGGCTTAGCCCCTCACGCCTGCCCGGTGGCCCAAGGGGCCTTGCGCAGACGTTTGGACTTGGCCTCGAGGTTAAAAATCCGCCGGGCGTTTTCGTGCATGATGGGGTCGACCAGGTCCATCGCCTGGGATAGTGACAGCCAGCCTTCCTCCACCAGTTCCGACAGGGCCAGGGCGATGCCCCGGCGGGCGATCATGGCGTGCCCCAATACGGGCTCAACCGGGATATAATCGCCGCCGAAGACAAGGACCTTGTTGGCCGGGGCGGTGACGAGATACTTCTTCAGGAAATCCTTGGCCGCGATCGGGTTGATGATCCACGACCAGCACATGTCGATGTACGCATTGGCCCATTGCTTGGCGACCGAGAGGATCTCCTCGTAGTACGGATAGCAGATGTGCATGAATACGAACCGGGCATCGGGCGCGGCTCGGCACAGGTCGGTCGCCGAGCCGGGATTGCGGAGCAACCGTGACAGGGGCATGGAGTTCTGGCCGGCGTAGTATCCCGTGTGCAGCTTGACGGGCAGGCCCGCCTCGGTGGCCTTTTGGACGGCGTACCAGAAGAGGTGGTCCTCCAGGGCCTTCGTTTCGGCCGGGTCCAGCGGTGCGTTCTGCAGACGCCGTGCGAACAAGGGCCGGGCCTTCTCGGCGGGGACTTGATCGTAGTCGATGTCACGGCTGTAGGCGTTCTGCGATTTGACGGCGACGGCGTACGGGCCGTATTTGGCGAACCACCAGTCCATGACCCGGTGCCAGTCGTCCAGGTCCTTGACGTCGATCCCCGCGGGCCGGGCGTAACCGGCGACATTCGGCCCGGCGAACATGCCGACGATGCTGATGTCCTGCATGAGCAGCTCGGGCAGGTCGGATTCCATGAAGGGTCGCGAGAGGCAGTTGACCTGGCAGGATTCGATGCCTGCCTTTTCGCAGAGAATCCTGCGGTAGAATCCCGGCGCGCGGACGCGGTCATAACCCTCGGCGACCTTCTTGACGGTGTCCGGGCCCAGATGGGGCACGTCGTACAGTTCCCGCATCGCGATCTCGACGGCTTGGCCATAGCCGGTGCTGCGGACGAAGGGCCAGTACGGGGCCAGAACCTTCCATTTTTCCAGCGGGTCCACGTCCGACGAGAACAAGCGGTTGTACTCATCCTGGGGCATGCCGCAGGTCAGGAGGTCGGAATCCAGATAGTGGCTCAGCAGCAGCGACCAGTCATCGACGCGGACCCGCGGGCGTCCCGGGCCCCGAAGACGCTCCTTTTCTTCGAGCAGGTGTTCGTGCGTGTCGATCAGCGGCGTGGCGAACACCTTCTCGAACAGCGCCTTGCGTGCGGGGCCGGCGTCGCCGGGCGCGGCTGGGGCGGCCTGAAGCGGCCCGCCCATCCCCGATCCGAGCAGGGCACAGCCGCCGACGGTCCCCAGGCCCTTCAACGTCGTACGCCGGGAAATAGCCTCACGAGTCTCTTTTTTATCGGGCGTGTGCATGTCGTGACCTTTCCTCATGATGATCGGCGGTCTGTCCGGGCCGAACCGATGTCATTGTATCCGTGGAGGTCGTTTCAGGGAAATACTCTTCGGGTGAGGATTACAGCCTTACGGTGTGCTCTGCGCAGAGGCCGGTTCGACGATCTGAAAGGAGTCGAGAATCGCCTGGGCGAGTGCCGGCTGGGGTCTGTGACGGTGGGTGGCGACCAGGACCTCATACAGGCGCTGGTCGGCGAGAACCAACAGCACATCGATGACGATGTCCCGGTCCGCGGCGATGTGCAGACGCCGGGCCGGATGCCCCGCCAGATGAAATCGCGTTTCGGACTCCACCGTGCCCCCGGTGCCTTCCACCAGGTTCTGGCACATGGCCTCGATAAAGGCCTCCGGGTCGCCGGCCGTGGATCGATCCCCATAGCCGGCCGAGCAGTACAGCCGCCGGTCCTGCCGCTGGATGAGGAAAAACCTCATCGGCCCATCGGGGGTTGTGCTGATCCGGCACAATTCCGTCGGGTTCGCGGGAAACCGCAGGCGGTAACCGCCGGCGCCAATAGTCTGCTCGCGCAATACCAAGGTCCCGGCCTGGCGGAAGTACACGGCGACGAAGACAATCAGCACGACGACGCCGAGCACCAGGGCTTGGAGCCGCCAGAGACGCCCCAGTGAGCCGGGCTGGTCGGCGGCAAGCCCCGCCGGATGCATGTTGCCTTCTTCGGTCACGTGATCCACCCTGTTCAAACGCCCGGAGGTCTGTTTCGGCCCGTTGCTATCGGGGGTTTGAGGGTTTGTCAAGTTCTTCCTTGTAAACGCCCGCCCGACGGGTTAAAAACACCCTCGGTACGCGCCGGCAGAGGAATCCATGAGGAGGCTCAAGGAGCGACAATGCCAGAGAATACTGCGCTCAAGGTGCTCTTTCTCGGTGACGGCAACTCGTGTTGCAGTCAGATGGCCGAGGCCCTGGCGCGCGCCCATCGGGCGGGTCAACTCGAGCCCTACAGCGCCGGGGTCGACGTCTGCGGCGTTGACGTGCTGGCCGTGGCGGCGTTGGCCGAGGTGGGCATTGATATCAGCGGATGCCGCGCCAAGACGATCGGCGAGATGGGAGACATGAGCTTCGATTGTGTCGTGACGATCGGCGATCGGGCGAGGCAACACTGTCCGGCGTTTGCAAACGGCACCACCGTGATCCACTGGGACATGCCCTCGCCGGGCGGCGGTCCGACCGTGGAGGCGACGACGCCCCCCGATCTGGAGGCGTATCGGCGACTGCGTGATCGCATCGCCACCTTGGTCGATGCCATGCCCCAGTCGCTGCAGGAGCATGGCTGATGCCTCGGCCGAGGTCCGCGGCGAGCCAAGGGGGCCTCTGGTGTCCTTGGGCTCACGCGTCTCGAATACGGAAAGGAACATGAACGATGGATGAAATGACGGCCGAGCTGGCCGAATACTTCGATCGCAACACCGGCGTGGGGGTCCTGTCGACGGCCGATGCCCAAGGCCGCGTCGACAGCGCCATCTACGCCCGGCCGCACATCCAGGACGACGGCACGGCGGCGTTCGTGATGCGTCGTCGCCGCACCCGCGCCAACCTCGAACAGAACCCGCACGCCTGTTACCTGTTCAGGGCCGAGGGGCCCGGTCACACGGGCCGTCGTCTAGCGCTCACGCTGGTTCGCACGGACGACGATCCCGCCGTCGTGCAGTCCATGCGTCGGCGACAGCGGCCCGATACCGAGGACGACCCGGACCGCATTGTCGGTTACTTCCGCATCGACGAGGTCCGCCCGCTCGTGGGCGATTGACCGAATCGATCCACCTCGTCTTTGCGATCCACCGCTTGGCGTTCATCGACGGTGCGCGTGGGCGACCACGGCCCACCCGGCTACAGACTTGGTTTCATCGGCGGTTGCCTTTACAATGGCCGGTGAGGGCAAGGACAGGATCGATACGTCTGATCGGAGGGTCGGGTATGCCGGGTTGCAGGCCGTGCGTTCTCATCGCCATGATCGCAACGTTCGTTGCCTCGCCTCTGTCGCGCGGGGCGGTGCCGGTGCGGGCCGTCACGCAGGGACCCCGGCACCACTGGTTCGGTTACTATGACAAGCTCCAGTTCGATCCGACCGGCCGATACCTGCTGGGCATGGCGGTGGACTTCGAGCATCGCAGCCCGCGGCCCGACGATGTGATCCGCATCGGCATGGTCGATCTGCAGGACGACGATCGGTGGATCGAGCTGGGCACGAGCCGGGCGTGGGGTTGGCAGCAGGGCTGCATGCTGCAATGGCGGCCCGGATCGGATCGGGAGGTGCTGTGGAACGATCGGCAGGGCGACCGCCTCGTTTGCCATATCATGGACGTGCGCACCGGCAAGAAACGCACGATCCCTTGGCCCGTTTACACGGTCAGCCCCGATGGCCGAACGGCCATGACGGCCGACTTTCGCCGGATCCAGGACACGCGGCCCGGCTATGGGTACGCGGGCCTGCCCGACCCCTTCGCGGCCGACCCCATGCCCGAGGAATCGGGCCTTTGGCGCGTCGACCTGGATACGGGCAAGGCCGATTTGGTCATTTCGCTCGCCCAGATCGCCCGAATCCCTCACCCGCATGGTCAGCCGGGCGAGATGGAGAACTCAAAACACTGGTTTAACCATCTGCTGTTCAACACGGATGGGACGCGCTTCATCTTCCTGCATCGATGGCGGCCGACCGATCCGAGCGCGTATCGCGGCGTCGGCGGATTCGGCACGCGGATGCTCACGGCCGCGCCCGATGGATCAGACATCCGGATCGTGGACCCCTACGGCAAGACCAGTCACTTCATCTGGCGGGATCCGACGCATATCCTGGCCTGGGCGTGGCATCCCTCGCACGACAGCAAGTTCTACCTGTACGAGGACGGCACGGATCGGGTGGTGCCGGTGGGCCCCGAGGTTATGGACCGCAACGGGCACTGCTCCTACCTGCCCGGCAACGAGTGGATTCTCAACGATACGTATCCCACGGGGCCTCTGCGCGAACAGGTCGTCTATCTGTATCACGTGCCGACGAATCGCCGCGTGGAACTGGGCCGGTTCCCTTGCCCGCCCGAGTACACGGGCGAGTGGCGCGTCGATACCCATCCGCGGATCAGTCCGGATGGACGGTTCGTGTGCATCGATTCGGCGCACGGCGGCCAAGGTCGGCAACTTTACCTGCTCGATATCACCGACATCGTAGGGCGTTGACCGGCCCACGAACGCATCACGCCGGTCAGTTCAACGGGCGGATCCAGATGTTGCGGTACCGCACCGGGTTGCCATGGTCCTGGAGCATCAGCGGTCCCTTGGGCACGGCCCCGCTGAACGCCGCGGCCGTCGTCGAGCCGCTGATCGGCACGTCATCCTGCACCAGCACGCCGTTGAACAACACCGTGAACGAACCGGGCTCGACGGTGCCATCCTCCCTGGGCTTGGGCGCGTGGAAGATGATGTCGTACACCTGCCACTCGCCGGGCTTGCGGCACGGATTGACCAGCGGGGCGAACTTACTGTAGAACGCGCCGGCCTGGCCATTGAAGTAGGTGGGGTTCTCCCATGAATCCAGCACCTGGATCTCGTAGCGGCCCTGGAGGTAGACGCCGCTGTTGCCCCGGCCCTGACCGCTGCCCTTGACCTCGGCCGGGGCGGCCCATTCCAAGTGCAACTGGCAGTCGCCGAACTCCTGCCGCGTGAAGATGTTGCCCGTGCCGTTGACCTCCATCGCGCCGTCGGCGACCTTCCATTGGATGGCGCTGCCGTCGCCGCGTCGCCACCCCGAGGCGTCCTTGCCGTCGAAGAGGACGATCGCATCCGAGGGCGGGCCGCCGATCGGACCGGGATCGACCTTCCTGGGCTCGCCCGGCTGGGCCCCGATAACCAGCAAGCCCGCCGCCATCATCGCCAATCCAAACACACCACACCGCCCTGTCATGCCGTTCATCCACGGTTCCTTTCCCAATGCACTATTCTCTTGGACGCGTTGGACAATTCTCGTATTGTACCAGCCAGGCGCCGCCGGACCAGGAGGAATCGCCACCTCGTCGGCCCGGCCTGCCATGCTGGCAGGTCCCGGCAACTGGGCTGCAATTTTGCCAGTGGAGCTGCGCGGAGATGTCGGAGTCTGCAAGTGCCTGTATATTATCGGGTTAGCTCGTTGCCGCCAGCGACGGGAGGCCTGTGGCACAGGGTTTGCTAAAAACGCAAGTGGTTAACGTGTGTTCCGGCCAGGGTCGGTTGTCGGCCCTGGAAATCGTATTTGGACGGCGGATATACGGTAGGCGAAGGTTTTGGAAAGGAGCAAAGGTAAGATGAACATCCGACCATTGGGTGACAAGGTCATTGTGCAGCGACACGAGGCCGATGAGAAGACCCCCGGCGGGATCGTCCTGCCCGATTCGGCGAAGGAAAAGCCCCGACGGGGCAAGATCGTCAGCGTCGGTGACGGGCGCGTGCTCGACGACGGCACGCGAAGCACCATGCAGCTCAAGAAGGGCGACGAGGTGCTGTTTTCCAGCTACGCCGGCACGGAGGTCAAGATCGGCGATAAGGAATACCTGATCATGGACGAATCGGACGTGATGGCGATCATCGAGGACTGAGCGAGTCAAGGCGGATACGTCGCTTCCGCGGAGGACGGCGACCTGTTCCAAGCATAGGAGACAACGATGGCAGCAAAGAAGATTGTATTCGATACCGACGCACGCGCCGCGATTCGTACCGGGGTCAACAAGCTGGCCCGGGCGGTCAAGATCACGCTGGGCCCGTGCGGACGGAACGTGGTGCTGGAGAAGTCGTTCGGCTCCCCAACCGTCACGAAGGACGGCGTGACGGTGGCCAAGGAGATCGAGCTGGAGGACCCGCACGAGAACATGGGCGCCCAGATGGTCAAGGAGGTTGCCTCGAAGACGAGTAACGTGGCCGGCGACGGCACGACGACGGCGACGATCCTGGCCGAG
>NPIE01000699.1_pt2 | contig 43527 bp, 43 predicted proteins | sample 8637661 | NCBI WGS metagenome assembly NPIE01 (sample SAMN07420842, study PRJNA396082) | bioreactor metagenome | isolation source: sample BA12 brine-fed electro-methanogenic bioreactor BA | place: Japan: Kochi | collected 2016-12-09 | reverse complement strand
TAGTTTATTAGGTAGTTTATTAGATAGTTTATTAGATATTTATCGGGTATTTTATTAGATATCTTATTAGATATCCTTTTAAATCTCATTTTAGATATTTTATTAGAACCTTATTAAATATCTTTTGTCTATTTTGATATATTTAAAAATCATATTTTGAGAAATAATAAATTTTAAAAAATAATAAATAATATGTAGTTTAGAATGATAAATATTATGTAGTTTTAGAAATTAACATATAATTATTTTAACCTATAAAATCCAATATATAAAAGGTAGAAACATTTGATGGGGAATTTAGAAAAACAAATGAGGGATAAATATAATGAAACTAAATGAATATCAGTTGAAACTAATAAATAAACAATTAATGAGACTAAAAAAAGCTAACTACAAAAAAGATTTTTATAGAGATAAGTTTAAATATAGTAGATTAATTAAAACTCAGGAAGACTTTGAAAAATTACCATTTACTGATAAAAATGATTTGAGGGAAGCTTACCCTCTTGGATTACAAACAGTTCCTGATGAAGAAGTTGTTAGGATTCATTCGTCATCTGGAACAACTGGAACTCCTGTAATAATTCCTTATACTGCTCAAGATGTTGAAGATTGGACTGTTATGTTTAAAAGATGTTATGAGATGGCTGGAGTTACTGATAAGGATATAATACATATTACTCCAGGTTATGGTTTATGGACTGCAGGTATTGGGTTTCAAAGTGGGGCTGAAAGATTAGGGGCAATGACTATACCTATGGGTCCTGGAAACACAGATAAACAGCTAAAAATGATGATAGATTTAAAATCTACTGTTCTTTGTGCAACTTCTTCTTATGCACTTCTTTTAGCTGAAGAAATATCTAAAAGAGATCTTAATGATCAAATCCATCTTAAAAAAGGGATCATTGGTTCTGAAAGATGGGGAGAAAAAATGCGTAAGCGCATAGCTAATGAATTAGGAGTTGAACTTTATGATATTTATGGTTTGACTGAAATATATGGTCCTGGGATTGGAATTAGCTGTGAATACAAGTCAGGAATGCACTTATGGGATGATTATCTCTACTTTGAAATTATTGATCCAAAAACAGGGGAAGTTCTCCCTGATGGAGATGTGGGTGAGTTAGTAATAACTACTTTAAAAAAAGAAGGAGCTCCTCTTATAAGATACCGTACTCATGATTTAACTCGTATTATTCATGGTGTTTGTGAATGTGGTAGTAAATATCCAAGAATAGATATTTTAATTGGAAGAACTGATGATATGGTTAAAGTGAAGGGAGTAAATATTTTTCCTAGTCAAATTGATAATGTTTTAGCTAAAATTGATGGTGCTTCTAGTGAATATCAATTTATGATTGATCATTTAAATGAAAGAGATATCTGTACATTGTTTGTTGAGGTTAAAACTAATTTTAATAAATATGAATTAGAAAGAGAAATTCAAGAACAATTTAAAAATGATATAGGGATTAAAATTCAGGTAAAACCAGTAAATATTGGAGATCTCCCTCGAAACGAAAAAAAATCAACTAGAATATTTGATAATAGATATTGATTTTTATATATTCATTATATTTTATCTATATTATTTTTAATTTTTTTATTTTACTTTAATAATTAGCTTAATACTTTTACTTTAATAATTTTTATAGAGTATTGTTTTTATAAAATAGACATAACAATACCACTTATACTTATTAATATTATTATAATATAAATGAATTTTCCAATAATTTCATTAGCTTTATTAACTTCATTAATTTCATTAGTTTCATTACTTTTATTATTCTTATTATTTTTATTAGCTTTATTAATTTTATTAGCTTTATTGAAGTCTCTAATTTTCTTTTTTTTATCTTTTTCCATTTATACTTCCTTCATTTTATTTCTAAATATCTTATAATTTTTATAATTTTTTTATTTCATTAAAATTCATAAAAAATTATAAATTAATTATTTAAGTTTAATTATTTTGCATCGAATGCAAGTACATATAGTGAATATTCACTTTTTTTATTTTATTTATATTTATCTTGGTATTTATAAATATATGTATAATAGGGAATATTTTGGAAATAGATAATTTTCATAGATAGAATTGATTATAAAATAATTCATAATTTAGTGGAATTATTTTAGTATTTATTTTAGTATTTAGTAAAAATCTCAAGAATTTTAATTTTAATATTTATTAATTATTATTAATATTAATAATATTAATAGTATTAATAATATCAATATTAATAATATTTCAATATAAATAATCTTATTAAATATTAAATCTAAATACTAACTTTAAATAATTAATAAAATGAACATAAATTTATTATTAATAGTAAATATCTAAAATAAATAATATCTAAAAAATAGAAAAAACAGTTTATTACTACTAATAATATTTAAAAATATATAATTTTAATATCTATTTATTTAATATCTAATATATAATAAATAATATATAGTACATAGTATATAATATTTAATATATAATATTTAGTATTTAATATTTAATTTCTATTTATTTATTATTCTGATATCTATTTAGGTCTTATATCTATTTAGAATATCTTAAATTGTAGGAGATTATAATTTAATGATTACTAAAACTTTATCAAATGAATTAAATATCAAAGATTGGCAAACTGAAGCTACTATAAAACTTATAGATGAAGGAAATACAATACCATTTATAGCTAGATATCGTAAAGAAGCTACTGGTTCTCTTGATGATGAAATACTAAGAAAATTTGGAGAAAGATTAATATACTTAAGAAATCTTCAGGAAAAAAAAGAAAAGGTTCTTAAATCAATAGAAGAACAAGGAAAACTAACCGATGATTTAAGAGAATCTATAAAAAAAGCAAATACTTTAGTCGAAGTAGAAGATATTTACCGTCCATTTAAACCTAAAAAAAGAACTAGAGCTACAATAGCTAGAGAAAAAGGTCTTGAAAGTTTAGCTAACTTAATCTTAGAGCAAAAAACAGAAGTTTCAATTCATGAAATAGCTAAAAAGTATTTATCAGAAGAAAAAGAAGTTTTTACAATTGAAGAAGCTATTCAAGGAGCAAAAGATATAATAGCTGAGATTATTTCTGATAATGCTGATTTTAGAAAATCTATTAGGGAAGTCACATTTAAAACTGGTGATCTATCAATTGAAGCTAAAGATAAAGAAAAATCTTCTGAATATGAAATGTACTATGAATATAATGAAAAAATAAATAATATAGCTATTCATAGGATTTTAGCTATTAATCGTGGAGAGAAAGAAAAATTATTAAAAGTTAAAATCAATGCTCCAGTTGATGATATTATAGAGTACTTAAATAGACGCATACTCATTGATCATTCTAAGGATAATTTTGAAAAAATAAAACCCGAGTATAATGAATATACTAAAGAACTAATTGAAGAAAGTGTACTTGATTCATATAAAAGACTTATAGCACCATCAATTGAAAGGGAAATTAGAACTTCTTTAACAGAAACAGCTGAAGAAAAATCCATCTTAGTATTTTCAAAAAATCTTGAACAGTTACTTATGCAAGGACCAATTCAAAATAAAGTTGTATTAGGATGGGATCCAGCATTCAGAACAGGATGTAAATTATCTGTAGTAAATGGGTTTGGGAAAGTATTAACTACTGATATAATATATCCAACTGAACCTCAAAATAAAATTGCTGAGTCTAAAAAGAGAGTTTTAGAGCTTATTCGTGAATATAATATTGATATAATAGCTTTAGGAAATGGAACAGCATCAAGAGAATCTGAAGAGATAATAATAGATATAATAAAAGGAACAGATGTTCAATATGTAATAGTAAATGAAGCAGGAGCATCAGTTTACTCAGCAAGTAAATTAGCTACAGAAGAATTTCCAGATTTTAATGTGGGAGAGCGTAGTGCAGTTTCAATAGCAAGACGTTTACAAGATCCACTTGCAGAACTAGTAAAAATTGATCCTAAATCTATTGGAGTAGGACAATATCAACATGATATGAATCAGAAAAAATTAGGAGAATCATTAAAAAGTGTAGTGGAAAAAGCAGTTAATAATGTAGGAGTAGATTTAAATACTGCATCGATTGCTCTTCTTCAATATGTTTCAGGAATAAGCTCTACTATAGCTAAAAATATAATTAAGTATCGTGAAGAAAAAGGAGCTTTTAAAAATAGAAAAGAGCTTCTTAAAGTATCTAAACTAGGTCCAAAGGCATTTGAACAATCTGCAGGATTTTTAAAGGTCTATGGATCAAAAAATCTACTTGATATTACAACAGTTCACCCAGAATCATATAAAGCCACTGAAAAGTTAATTAAGAATTTAGGATATAATTTAAATGATTTTAAAGCTACTCATGAAGACCTTAAAAAGATTCATTTTGAAAAGTTAAATGATCTAACCAGTAATGATTTTAAGGATCTAGCTAATGAATTTGATATTGGTGAAGTAACACTCATTGATATAATAAATGAACTCAAAAAGCCAGGAAGAGATCCAAGAGACAATATGCCTCAACCTATACTTAGAAAAGATGCTCTTGAAATAGAAGACCTTGAAGAAGGAATGGTTCTCGAGGGAACAATAAGAAATGTGGTGGATTTTGGTGCTTTTGTAGATATTGGAGTTCATCAAGATGGTTTAGTGCATATTTCACAATTAGTTGAAAATAAATTTGTTAATCATCCTCTTGATATTGTAAGTGTTGGAGATATAGTTGAAGTAAAAGTAATAGATGTTGATGTTGAAAGAAGAAGAATTCAGCTAAGTATGATAATTTAAAATGAATTTTAGCTAATAATAAATTATGGTTAATTGATTATTGGATAATTAAGGATAAAATTATTCAAGATTTAGGAGTGAGTTTTTATGCTATATTTTGTAGGATTAGGATTATTTGATGAAAAAGATATTTCACTTAAAGGATTAGAAGCTTTAAAATCAGTAGAAGTAGTTTATGCAGAGTTTTTTACCTCTCACCTTTTTGGATCTAGTTTTAAAGCTATTGAAGAACTTATAGGAAAAGAAATAAAAGTATTAAATCGTCATGAAGTAGAAGAAGAAAATGTTTTTATGAAAGAAGCTATTAAAGGTCGAGATGTAGCTTTAATAACAGGTGGAGATCCTTTAATAGCTACCACCCATACAGATTTTTTAGTAGAAGCTAAAAAAAAGGGAATTGAAACAGAAGTAATTCATGGATCATCTATTTTATCATCAGCTCCTGGAATTTCTGGACTGCAGGCTTATAAATTTGGAAAAGTTACAACAATCCCATTTCCAGATGAAAACTTTTTCCCACAATCTCCTTATATGGCAATAGCTAATAACTTAGTAAATGATGCTCATACTCTTGTTTTACTTGATATTCAAGCACACAACGATAGATATATGACTGTAAATCAAGGACTTGAATATTTAATGAAAGTTAAAGATGATTTAATTTCCAATGGTAAATATAATGAAGCTATTATTGATCAAGATACCTTAGCTATAGGAATAGCTAGAGTAGGCTCAAAAGATGTTGTTGTTAGAGCAGATAAAATTGGTGAATTGATTGATTTTGATTTTGGAGGACCATTGCATTGTATAGCTATTCCATCTAAGCTACATATAGTTGAAGCAGAGTATTTGGTAGAAGTATGTGGGGCTCCTCGTGAGATTTTAGATGAAATTTAGTTTTAAGATGTGTTTTATTATATAAGATTACATATTCATAAATTCTATATCACTTAATAATATTTATAAATAAATTCTATATTTTTGTCATATCATAATTTTGAAATTCAAAAAATTAGTATATCCAATTGAGATGAGTATTATAATAACTATTTTTAAGCATATTTATATAAAAAAATGCGATTTGCTCAAAATCATATAGAAAAAAATATAAGCTAAACAAAATAGACGAAAATATATGATAAAAGGGTGATATGATGGGCAATGAAACAACCAGTATTTTTTGTTCTAAATGTGGGATAAAAATTAAAAATAGAGAAAATAAATTCTGTTCCTATTGTGGAAATGAATTGAATATTTCAAAAGAAAAAGTAGCTGAAGAAAAGAACATCAATGATGATAAAGATATGTATCAAAACAATGTTGTAGTTAGATATGACAAAAATCCTTCTGTAGCAGCAATTTTGACATTCTTTCTTTTTTGTTTGGGGCAATTTTATAATGGACAAATACTGAAAGGTATAATATTTGTGGTAATATTAATCATTTTAATATATATCAACATAATTTTGGCTCTGTTATTCCTTATTTATGCAACATATGATGCATATAAAAATGCAAAATACATAAAAAAGAATCATGGAAATTATTTTTATAATGAGGGGATATAATGGGAATTAAAGAACTAAGGGAAAAATTCCATGATCAAGATAAAAATTTTAGTTCACATTTCCATAGTAATGATCAAAATGGGGTTAAGAAACCTTCATGGGGAAAAATTATTATTGCATGGCTTATAACGATTATAGTTATGTCAATTATTGTTGGTGCTATTTCTAGTGCAATATTTTATGAACCAGAAACAAATTTATATTTGAATTCAGTTGATGCTACTATTGGTGCTAATGAAACAGATTATATAATTAGTGGAAATACTGACATAAATTCGACAGTGCACTTGTCTTCTAATGAACTTAATTTAAATAATGTTTCTGTTGATGTAGATCCTAATGGTAATTTTAAATATAAGATTAATATACCTCAAAATGTTACAGAGGTTAATATTGCTGTAAGTTCTATAGTCACTGGAAAATTAGAAAATAGTAATAATGTCTATATAGACAGACCAACTACTTACGTATCTTTAGATAATGTAAATTTCACAGATAATGATACTTATTTGACAGTTTCTGGTAAAACTGATCCTAATGCTAATATAACTATTTTATCATCTGATTTAAACATTGAAAATATAAGATTAACTGCAGATAATAATGGATTATTTAAATATCAATTGTCTATTCCAAATGATAAAAATGATTTTGAAATAAAAGCAGAATCTCAAGTTCTTGGTAAAAAGATAGGCATTGATTCATTATCAATTGTTAGAATATTAACCCCGGAACCAGAACCAACAGTTGAAACAAACACTTCAACCTATGCATCAGATAATTCAGATACATCAGCTGGAGGAGAAGTAATAATAACAAAATATGGGGAAAAATATCACAACCATGTACATGGTAATATGAAACATATTGAGTATGTATCATTATCATATGCTAAACAACATTATGAACCATGTAAAATATGTTATTAATACCCTATTTAATATTCATATATTGAAATATAATAATTTAGAAGCATGAATAATCAAATTTATTATTATTTTGAATAAACTTTATTAAGTATTAAATGTAGACTTTAAAGTGATTTTTATGGATAAAGATATAATTAATAAAATCATTGAATTTAGAGATGAAAGAAACTGGAAACAATTTCACACTCCTGAAAATTTGGTTAAATCTATATCTATTGAATCAGCTGAATTACTCGAGTGTTTTCAATGGAATAATGATTTTAATGAAAAAAAAGTTACTGAAGAACTTGCAGATATATTAATCTATTGTATTTATCTCGCTGATGTATTAGATATTAATATTGATGATATTATTAATTATAAAATTGATTTAAATAATGAAAAATATCCTCTTGATAACTCTAAAGGAAATTCTAAAAAATATAATAAATTATAATAAGGTTTGTATTATGATTATCTATGACTCAACTAAAGAAGGATTCATGAAAGATGTTGAATCTGGAGAAATTGCAGATAGAATTTCAGACAGATGTCAAACACGTTTTGGAAAGCCAAGTCCGTCTGAATATAGGTCTTGGGAAAATTCAATGGAATATATGTATAAAGTATTGAATTATAATAACCTTCCAAATAATACTGGAGTAGCAATTGAATATAACATTCCTTTAACTTCTAAAAGAATAGATTTTATTTTAAGTGGTTGTAGTAGTAATCATAAAGCTGCTGTCATAATAGAATTAAAGCAATGGGAAAAAATTGAAAAAGTATCTGAAAAAGATGGCATCGTAAAAACTTATCTTGGAAGAGGAGTAAGAGAAACTACTCACCCATCTTACCAAGCATTGTCATATAAACATTTGATAGAAGACTTTATTGAATCAGTAGAAACAGAAAATATTGGTTTATATCCATGTGCATTTTTACATAATTATAAACTCACTCCTAATGATCCAATTAATGATACTGATGTGTATGGAGAATATGTTAAATATGCTCCAATATTTGGAAAAACAGATGTAGAAAAATTAAGATCATTTATTAGTCAATATATAAAATATGGAGATAATAGAGATATAATTTATCATATTCAAAATGGTAAAATTCGGCCTTCAAAGAGACTACAAGATACTTTATTAAATATGTTAAAAGGAAATAAAGAATTTATGATGATTGATGAACAAAAAATTGTTTATGAATCTGCTAAAAATATGGCTTTATCATCTGTAAAAGACAATAATAAAAAAGTTTTAGTTGTAAAAGGAGGTCCAGGAACTGGAAAATCTGTAGTAGCTATTAATCTATTAGTTGAGTTTATTAATAATAAAATGGTTTCCCAATACGTTACAAAAAATTCAGCTCCTCGAGATGTTTTCTTTAAAAAACTTAAAGGAGAATATACTCAAGAATATGTTAAAAATTTATTTAAATCATCTGGAACCTATATGAATTCTGAAAAAGATACTTTTGATTCTTTAGTTGTAGATGAAGCCCATAGATTAAATGAAAAAAGTGGATTCTATGGAAATCAAGGCGAACATCAAATTAAAGAGATAATAAACGCTTCTAAATGTTCAATTTTCTTTATTGATGAATATCAAAGAGTAACAATGAAAGACATTGGTGATATTCAAACAATAAAACATTTTGCAAAAGAATTTAATGCAGAATATAAAGAAATGAAACTAGAATCACAATTCAGATGTAATGGATCAGATGGTTATCTTTCTTGGTTAAATAATGTATTGGAAATCGAAAAAACAGCTAATTTTGATTGGGAAGATAATTTTGATTATGAATTTAAAGTAGTAGATAGTCCTTTAGAATTAAAAAAGATAATATATAACAAAAACAAACGAAACAATAAATCAAGACTTCTTGCAGGATATTGTTGGAATTGGGATGGTAAAGGTAAAAATGATCCAGATGTTCATGATATATCAATTCCGGAAGAAAACTTTGAAATGAGTTGGAATTTGAATAATGAGCTGTGGGCAATAGGGGAAACATCTGTTGATCAAGTGGGATGTATTCATACATCTCAAGGTCTTGAATTTGATTATGTTGGAGTAATCATAGGAGAAGACATGAGATATGAAGATGGGGAAATAATAACTGATTTTTTTAAAAGAGCTAGAACAGATCAATCTTTAAAAGGGATCAAGACATTATATAAAAAAGAACCAGAAAAGGCTGTTAAAATAGCTGATGAAATTATAAAAAATACTTATAGGACATTAATGACACGAGGAATGAAAGGCTGTTATATTTATTGTGTTGATGAAAATTTACAGGAGTATTTTAATAATAAGTTAGTTTAAATTCTTTAAAAAATCTTTTTAACGATTTATATTAGTAAAACAAAAAAAAATAAAAATCTAGCTTATCATAATGGGTTGTAAAAAATTCTGAGTAATTATATAAATCAAATATATTAATCATTTCATCATATACTATGGTGTGTGAAAAATTTTAGATTTAAAAGAAAATACTATTTATTTTGTTAATGAAAAAGGTAAAAAACCAATACCTATAAATAAAATTTATTCTGTTTATGCATATTGTCAAATAACAATATCTTCTCAAGTAATCAGCCTTTTTGCTAAATCAGGAATCCCAATCCATTTTTTTAACTATTATGGTTTTTATAATGGCAGTTTTTATCCTCGAGAAACGCTTTTATCAGGAGATTTGGTTGTTAAACAGGCTGAAATATATTTAGATAGTGAAAAAAGAATTGAATTAGCTAAACTTTTTATTGAAGGGTCTGCAAAAAATATAATGAAAGTTTTAGCTTATTACAAAATAGAAAATTCAATAAATGAAACTTTGTATAGTTTAAATTCATGTAAGTTGATAACTGAAATTATGAATGTTGAAGGAAGAATCCGGGCAGAATATTATGAAAAATTTGATGAAATACTTCCAGAAGAATTTAAAATGGAAGGTAGAAGTAGACAACCTCCTAAAAACATGATTAATTCATTAATAAGTTTTGGAAATTCATTGATGTATTCAACAACATTAACCGAGATTTATAACACTCAACTAAATCCAACAATTTCTTTTCTTCATGAACCTTCTGAGAGAAGATTCTCTTTATCCCTAGATTTAAGCGAAATATTCAAACCTATTTTTGTAGATAGATTGATTTTTTATTTAGTGAATAAGAATATGATATCTGAAGAAGATTTTGATCAAGATTTAAATTGTTGTCTTTTGAATGATAAAGGAAGGGTTAAATTTGTCCAAGAGTATAATAAAAGGCTTGAAAAAACTATTAAACATCGTGATCTAAATAAAAAAGTTTCTTATCGTAGATTAATAAGATTAGAATCATATAAACTTGTTAAACATATTTTAGGAAATAAAAAATACAATCCTTTTGTAATATGGTGGTAATTTATTATACAATAAAAAGTGATATTATGTATTTAATTATTGTTTATGATATTAAAGTTGAAAGAGTTAATAAGGTTAAAAGTTTTCTCAGACAATATTTATACTGGATTCAAAATTCTGTTTTTGAAGGGGAAGCTACTAAAAGTGAATATAATCTTATTGCATCTGGATTAAATGATATAATAAATATTAATGAAGATTCAATAATTATTTATAAATTAAGATTGGAAGAAGCAATGCAAAGAGAAATATTGGGTATTGAGAAATCTCCCATTGAAGGGATTCTCTGAATTAGTCTTTTATAATTTATTATCGATTCATTCTGAATTAATTTTTATATTTTATTGATATTTCATGCTTCGTTTTTGCTGATTTTTTTAGTATTATTTTAAGATATAATTTTATTACTATAATTTTTATTAATCAAAAGAATAAATTTGATTACTTTTTCATATTTTACCAGATTATTATATCTTGAAATTTGTTTTTATCAATTTATTCATATTATTCTACTCCAACATTTAATATTTTTTAGTCGTTAAAGCATTTAAAATATTAACTCTATTCTTGATAGAAAAATATAAATGTTTCATACGAGAAATTAGAATCACTTATAGGGAATTTAGAAAAATTTTTTGCCCTATTAAAATCAGACTATATTAGGATTGAAATTATTGATTTAACAACCGTTTTCTCATTATAATGATACTATTAAAATCAGACTATATTAGGATTGAAATTATGAAACTGGAATAGTTATAAACAAAATGAATATTAAAATCAGACTATATTAGGATTGAAATTATAATAGATGGAACATACAGGATTGCTCCTGATTAAAATCAGACTATATTAGGATTGAAATATAGTAACCCGACCTGTCAATTTTACTATAAACAATAATTAAAATCAGACTATATTAGGATTGAAATACAAGATATTTAAAACAATTACATCAATCAGCAGATATTAAAATCAGACTATATTAGGATTGAAATACTTCTACTTCTCCTAACTGACTTAGTTTACTCCCATTAAAATCAGACTATATTAGGATTGAAATTTTAATGCATCTTTTACTCTATGTCCCATGTTAATAATTAAAATCAGACTATATTAGGATTGAAATTGCTCAATATCTTCAAGCTTAAAATTAGTATTTTATTAAAATCAGACTATATTAGGATTGAAATTTAATACAATTTTATAATATTATCACATATTTAAATTAAAATCAGACTATATTAGGATTGAAATGAACCAACGCAAAATGGTTTAACAGAAGATTTTCCATTAAAATCAGACTATATTAGGATTGAAATTCTTTATTATAAGCTCGATCATGGTTGTAATCTTTATTAAAATCAGACTATATTAGGATTGAAATGAATTTCCACATCTAAAACTAGAAGATAAATCAGGATTAAAATCAGACTATATTAGGATTGAAATTTATTAAGGTTATTACTAACCATATTAAAGTGTTTAATTAAAATCAGACTATATTAGGATTGAAATGCAGGTTCATTAACAAGTATTGGGAAAGTGGACTGAATTAAAATCAGACTATAGGATTGAAATCTTGAAATATGTTATTTTGTAGGAAGTATGAATTATAATTAAAATCAGACTATATTAGGATTGAAATAGCTTTAGCAAACTGAGTAGTTGCGCTTTTACTTTATTAAAATCAGACTATATTAGGATTGAAATACAATCATGTCTTTTGTTACATAGCCTTTATCAGATTAAAATCAGACTATATTAGGATTGAAATACTGAATTTAAAGTTCTTCGTGAAATATATAAATCAGATTAAAATCAGACTATATTAGGATTGAAATCTAATCGTGTTGATTGTATTTTCTGTGTCAACTCCTGATTAAAATCAGACTATATTAGGATTGAAATTGTTAAAAAAGCTACACATCAAAAACTAACTTATCAATTAAAATCAGACTATATTAGGATTGAAATGTAAAAGCTTCAGGGTTAATAACTTCTAAATCATCTAATTAAAATCAGACTATATTAGGATTGAAATAAAATTTTATATGCTTACATTTATACTGCTCTACCTTTATTAAAATCAGACTATATTAGGATTAAAATTAAGGAGGATCTGTTAGGATCATATCAATATTATATTAAAATCAGACTATATTAAGGATTGAAATACATTTAAATATTAATATAATATATTTTTATAAAAATAATTAATTTAAATAAAAACTTGAATTCAATTGAAGCTAAATTATTTTAATACTTATAATATCATCTTTAGCTAGTTTTGCATTTTAAAATTGATAATATATTATTATATTTGAGAGAAATTAGAACAATATTTTCCTTGAATTTGATTAGTATGATTTTTTAAAATAAAATGTAAAGTTTAAATAGGAATTAGAAGATCAATTTGATTAATATATCTTATATTTCAATATTTGTAAGTTCTTCAGGATGTCTTAAAAAATAAGGAGACACATTAATACTATTTATAATATCTCTTATTTTTTTTTGTGCAGGTTTCCATATTTCAGGATCTTCATCTATGGCTTTTTGAAAAAGATTATAATATTCCTCTTCACCTAATATTATTGTTATTATAATTGTACCTAAATCATTTAATAAATTTTGACCAGTTTCTGGATCAACAGCAACTAATTTTAATTTTGGAAGTGCATATTCTTTATATCTATATAATTCTCCCATAGCACCATTGGCTATTTCGTGTTTTTCAGCTTTTCTAGCATTTTTTAATATTTCAATTAATTCATCTATTTTATTATCTCTCATTATTTCATCTAATTGTATCAATGATTCTTCAATTAGATTTTTATCATCGGAAAATCTTTTAGAAATTAAATCAATAGCTTTTTCAGGAAGCATATTCATGTATATTGGAAGCAATATAAATTCTTGGGATAATATGTCATTTTCATTAAGATTATTCATTTTATAATCATGTTTGACTTTTACAATTTCTCCATAAGATATTATTTTTAATAAAATATCTTTAATTTCGTGTTCTTCTGAGATTTGTAATTTGTTAAATAAATCATCTAATTCTTCCCATTCTTTTGAATTTTTATATTCATTTATTTTTTCTTCACTAATATTACTTATATTATTAGGAATTTTAATTTCTATTGTTTCATAGTTTTCTTCATTATTCATTTTACTACCTCTTTAATATTCAATAAATTCTTTATAAATTTCTATTTTTCCAACTTATTCTTCTTAAAAAACTTACTTTTAATCTTCTTCATAATTTTATTAGTTGATTTCTTTTTTACTTTGTTTTTATCAACTATTTCACAGATAATTCCATAGCTATTTATCTCATTAACCTTACAATAGCTAATCTCTTCAATTTTATCATAAATTCTACCTGCACTCATTGTTTCTTTAATGACTGTATTAGTAGAATTAGCTACATAACCTACTTTTTCTCCAGAAAGATCTTCTATTTTAATAGCTTCATGGTCATAATCATTATCTGGCTCTTTGATTAATTTAAGATATTGTTTTCTTCAAATGGAATTATTCCATCATAAAAATAGTATCCTGTCACTGTAAATCTTAGTTTATTCATAGCTATTCTCAGTTTGTATATTGTCTTTGATTGTAATTAATTATATTTTAAAAATTTATATATTGATATATTAATAGAAAATACCTATTTAGGGAAATACCGAAATAACTAAATAATGATAATTTCATAATTATATAATAATTATACATTAATTATATTAAACAGGTGTTTATAAATGTCTAAGAAAAAAACTAGCTTTACATTAAACATAGATTTATTAAAAGATTTAAAGATGAAAGCTGTTGAACTCGGAACTAGTCAAACTAAATTGTTAGAAAAATTCATTAAACAAGGTTTAAAGAATAATAATGGAGATCATAGCTTAATTAAAGATGATGGGGGAGTTATATTAATAGAAAATATAAACCCTAATTTATTAAAAAAAATTAGTAAAATAGCTAAAAACGAAAAAATCAGTGAAGAAGAAGCTATAAATGAAATAATAGAAAAAGGAATTAATGCTAAAACAAAAAATAAAATACCTGAACATTTGATACTTAATAAAAATACTTATAATCCAGATCCTGAAAAAAGTAGAAAAATGATTGGTATAATCAAAACAGACAAACCATTTGACACAGCTAAGGCAATAAGAGAAATAAGAGATATGGAGTATTGATCATGATTTTTTTGGATGCTAATTTCTTAATTAATTTATATGTTGAAACAAATAATTATCATGAAAGAGCTAATGAGATATATAATTTAATTGAAAATGAAGAAAAGGTAATATCTAATCTTGTAATAATGGAGGTTATAACTGTTATGAACATTAAATTAAAGCTAGACCTAGATTTAATATCAGAAGTTTATGAAGAATTGAATATTGCTTATAAGATTTTAAATGATGCTAATTTTTATAATAAAGGATTTGCTATACTTAATAAAGAATTTAATAAAAATAAAGAAAGAATGCCTTTATTTGACTGTGTATATGTGGCACTAATGAATGATTTAGGCATTGAAAAGATAGCTACCTTTGATGATCATTTTGATAATATTGATGGTATTGTTAAAATTTGTTGAGCATATTTTTCTAATTATTATTAATTATATCCTTATTTTCAATTTCTTTATATTTTTAAAAGATTTTATAGGTTCTAAAAAGAGAATTTCATTTTTTTAATCATGTTCATGTTTATTTTAATTTATAATTTAAAAGTAGTTAATAATTATTTTTAATTTATAGATGAATTGATAGTACTATTTTTTATGGTATATGTTTTTTTTAGATATATATTACTTTTCATATGCTTGGTGTTTCTTTATATTATCAAAAATTTAAATTATATGTTAATGATTTTTATGATAAACTTAATTATAAAAGTTTCATCGGTATAAATAAGCAATTATATATGAAGATTGGTTTGATTTAATAGGTTGATTATATTTAACTCATAAATAAAAACCAATTAAACAAAAAAACATTCGGATAACATGGAATCTAAACAGTTTTTAAAGAATTATTTTGGTTATGATTCGTTCCTTTCAGGCCAGGAAGATTTGATTAATTATATTTTATCAGGTAGGGATGTTTTAGGGATAATGCCAACTGGTTCTGGAAAATCTATTTGTTATCAATTAACTGGACTAATTTTTGATGGGCTTACTATTGTTGTATCTCCACTTATTTCTTTAATGAAAGATCAGGTGAATATTCTTAAGACAAGTGGTATTGATGCTACTTATATTAATTCTTCTTTATCTCCTAGTGAATATAATTCTGTAATAAGTGGTATCAATAATGGAAAATATAAAATTATTTATATTGCTCCAGAAAGGTTGGAATCAGAGCATTTTTTAGAGATTATTGAAAAAAATAAGATAAGTATGGTTGCAGTTGATGAAGCACATTGCGTTTCTCAGTGGGGGCATGATTTTAGACCTTCTTATCTTAAAATCCGTGATTTCATATCTAAACTTGAAGGACATCCTGTTATATCTGCTTTTACAGCTACTGCTACTGAAAATGTTAAAAAGGATATTGTTAAAAAAATTGGACTTAGAGAAGTTGAAATTGTTAATACTGGTTATGATAGGGAAAATTTGTATTTTGAAGTTCGAAAACCTAAGAAAAAATTTCAAGAACTTCTTAAAATATTGGAGTCTGAAGGTGGTAATTCTGGTATAGTTTATTGTAATACTCGAAAAGCAGTAGAAGAAGTATCTGGTAAATTGATTGATGAGGGGTATAGTGCAACTCGTTATCATGCAGGTTTAGCTAAGAATGAACGTAATATTAATCAAGAAATGTTTATTTTAGATGAAAAACCTATTATTGTAGCTACTAATGCTTTTGGAATGGGAATTGATAAATCTAATGTAAATTTTGTTATTCATTACAATATGCCAAAAAATTTAGAAAATTATTATCAAGAAGCTGGTAGAGCAGGAAGGGATGGTTCCCCAGCTAGATGTATTTTACTTTATTCTCCTCAAGATGTGTTGATAAATAAATTTTTAATAGAGAAAACAGCTGAATATGATTATAAAAATGATGAATTAAAAAAGAAAGTGATCAATCAAAATTTTCAATTATTAAATAAAATTCAAGGATATTGTATAACAAGGGACTGTTATAGACAATATATACTAAATTATTTTGGTGAAAATGCAAATGGTTATTGTGGGAATTGTTTTAATTGTACTGGAGATTTTGATGAATTAGATGTTGAAGAGGAAACATTTCACATAATCTCAGCTATAAACTATATTAACAATCTTAATAAAAGCTTTGGAAAAGGAATAATAACTAATATTTTAAAAGGAAGCAATACTAAAAAAATAAGAGATTTAGGACTTGATAAAAGTCCTGCTTTTAATAAATTAAATCATAAGTCTAAAGAGGAAATTGCTTTAGTCATTGATTTTTTGGTTAATAAAAAATATCTTAGAGTTTCTGGTAATAGGTATCCTGTGATTAAATTAGGAAAGAATTATGAAGATATTATTAATGGTTTAGTATCTCTAAGTATGAAAGTTTCAAGGGATGAATTGAATACATTTAAAGAAAAAACAAACAATGGTAAAAATAAGTCAAAAGTTGTTCCTAATATTGATAAAACTAATATTGATAAAAATTTGAATAATATAGATAATAATAAGATAAACAATAATAAGAAAGATAATAATAAGAAAGATAATAATAAGAAAGATAAAAATAAGAAAGATAAAAATAAGATTGATAAGGATAAAATAGATAAATTTTCTCATGATAATCAAAATAATGATATTTTGTTTGAAAAACTAAGAAAGCTTAGATTAAAACTTGCAAAGGATAAAAATATTCCTCCTTTTATGATTTTCCATGATTCTACTTTAAAAAATATGTGTAATGAATTGCCTATTTCTAAAAGTGAATTTTTAGAGATTTCTGGTGTAGGTAAAAATAAGTTAGAAAACTATGGAGATTTATTTATTGATGTGATAAAAGAGTATATTAATGAATCTGTTGGGTCTCAAGAAAATACTTCTAAACCTGGAATAAATGAAATATATAGCTTTAAAAAAATCAAATCAATTAATTCAGATAATTATAAGTCTGAAAATCAATATAACAATATTACTGTAGAATATATGGATAATGAAGTAAAAAATAAATTAGAAGAATCAAAGCACAAGGATGACACTTTTTCTCCTATAGAATTTAATAATAAAGAAAAAATCACATTTAATAATGATTCTAATAAAGATTTTAATAATATTATTGATAGTGATATTGGTACTGATAATATTAATGATGTTAATATGGGTATTGATAATAATACTGATAGTAATGAGGGCATTGATAATATTATTACTAGTACTGATAATATGGGTGATGAAAAAGATAATTTAATTGTTAATAATTCGATTGTTAATGATTCGATTGTTAGTGATTCGATTGATAATGGTTTGATGGAAAAAATTAAAAATTTTGTTTTAGAAAATGAAAGCAAAAATATTGAAAATCCTTTTAATTTAAGTTATGAAGGTCTATTAGAAAAGAAAGTAGATTTGTTAAGTTTATTAAAAGATGGTGATAGATATTTACTCGCAATTAACTATCAGATTAAAGAAGAAGATATTAGAATAATGAAAATTTTTAATAATTTACCTAAGAAAGAAAAAGAGAGGCATGGAAAGAATAAAAATACAAGAAGTACATTTAAAGAATTTAATCTTAATGTGGAAGCTAAAATAATAAAAGAAAAGCAAAAACATGTCAATTTTGTCATGGATTATATCAAAAAAGAAATAAATTTAATTGACCAAACAATTAATATAAAATTAGAATTGATAAATTCAGAAAACAAATATTAATATTTATTAAGCAATTAGACTTAAACAATTACTATGTAAACTTCTTAATATACATATTCAGCTATTTATTATTTAGCCATTTACCTAATTAGCTATTGTTTAGCTATTTACCTAATTAGCTATTTATTTAGTTATTTACTTATTTAGCTATTATTATAATTATTATAATTATTTTTATTGTAAACTTGAAATTAGTATAAAAGATAAATTTATTTCTTAAAATAACATACAATTAATAAAACAATAAGTTAAAATATAGATTATAATAATTAATTTAAAAAATAGATGAATTGATGTTACTGTTTTTTATTGTATATGTTTTTATTTTAATATCTTAGGTTGAGAAGATAATTGTGGGTATCATACACATATATTAAAAACTAATACATCAACTCATTTTCTACCTATTAGAGAGTATTTAGGTAGGTAAATTATGACATATATTGAACTGTATATATATTCACATCGTTACTTTATTCTTTTTAATATATAAATCTTTCGAAATATCTTTTATAATTATTAAAAAATTAAAGATTTCTTAATTTTATAAAAATAAAAAATTTTCATAATTATAAAAAACTATATCTATTTTTAAAATATTTTAACTATTATTTTTAGTATTTAAAAAATAATTATCTAAAATGGATTTCATCTCTAAATTTTATTATTAAAACCTTCTTGAAAAATAGATGGGTTGATGATTAATTATTATATGCATATGTATTTTTAACAGTGTTTGTTTTTATATCCTAGGTTGAGAAGATAATTGTGGGTAACAGACATTTGCATTAATTAAACATCAACTCATAGTTCTACCTATTAGAGAGTATTTAGGCAGCTGAATCATGACATATATTGAACTGTATATATGTTCACATCGTTACTTTATTCCTTTTAATATATAAATCTTTCGAAATTTTTCTAAAAATTATATGATTTATAGCTAATGGCTTTTCACTGTTCATTATTTATAACTCCTAATTGTATATTTTATAGTATTTTCTATTTTTAATTAAAAAAACTAGTAATAAGAGCTTTTATATCTCCGTTTACATTATCTCCAGACCAATTTATAGTTATGGTACTATTTTTAACCTTGAAAAATGCTTTTGATGATTCATTATCACTAAATATTTCCACTTCATGTCCATTAATATCTAAAACAGTCATAACTGCTGAGTCTGAATCCATAGATTTATTTAAATCATTAGTCCAATTTGTACTGTTTATGATAATACTCAAATCTTCAGATCTATAGCTATTTCCTGTATTTACTCCATCAATTATATTTCCACTTTGGATCGTTCCTTGTTCATATTTTGGAGGAATTTTAAATGTTATTCCAGATAAATTCTTGACTTCCCAATCACTACTATCACTAGTTTGATTATTATCAAAAATTCCAAGTGTAAATGCTCCTACTAAAGCTATTATAGCTATTATAACAATTATAATTATAGCTAAATATTTATTTTTCATTTAAACACCTTTATATTATCTTTATATTATCTATATTTACTATTATATTTACATTTATTATTATATTTTTAAAATTGATATTAAAATTATCAATATAAGCTAATATTAATATATTTAGTATTTAGTATCAGTATAATCTAGTAAATTACATAATATTAATAAGTATATGATTGAATTAAATTAATATAATTGAGTATTTTCTTGTAAATAATCTTGATGATACTTATCTAGAATTCTAAGTGCAGATGCATTTTGTGGACTTGTAACTCCTCTTTCTTCAATGAGGTTTCTAAGAGTCTTATTTTTCATATGTTCTCTTACTTCACTTGCTACAAAATCAAGAGTCTTCTTGTTACATTCAGCTATCTGTTTTTGGTTCATTTCAGATAGTTTATAGACTTCTAAATCATAATTTTTAGTTGGAGTTGTTAATACATTTAAATAGCTATAATATTCATCTGATCCACTTAAAAATCCATCTATTCCCATATATGAAAGCAAAGGTATGAATGAACATTCTGCAAATGTAAATATGAGATAAGTGTTTGGTTTAAGGTTTTTTCTAAGTTCTACTATTAGATTAACAAGGTCTCTTGGATGTAATAATAAATCATCTCCATTAGCTATTATGAGTCCATTGTATCCAAGTTCTTCAAGCTTTTTTCCACATTCGATTCTTAAATCAACATATTTGGAGCCTTGAATAACAGCTATCTTAGAGTTGGGATTTTGATTTTTTTCATTTTCAGCTTTCTCAATAGTCCTTCTAACTCCCCATTCAGCTATTTCTATTTCAATGTTATATGCTGTTTGTTCATCATCAGCTAATATATTTTCAATCTCTTTTTCATCGAATATTGCTGGTGTTTGGATGTCTCCAAGTCTTCCAAGTCTTCCTGGTCCATCATGACTTTTTATTTCAAATTTTTCTACCATTTGTTATCCCTTTATAATCTCTTTATGAGAATATTCTTTTTATAATAAATTATTGTTATAATGAATAATTCTTTTAATATAACAATTTATTGTTTAATAATTTTTAATATTAGTAATTTATGTATTGTTAATAATTTATGTATTATTAATATTATATAATAAAATTATAATTTTAAATTATAATTTTAGATTTTATTAATAAAAAGACTTATTTAATAAAATATAAAAAATAAAAACTGTTGCCTTTTGGGTTACACTTTAGAAATTTTTAGTAACCTTTATATATAGAGTTTTTCTAATTATAATTAAGGATTTAAGAAAGGTATTAAATACTTTTCAATGATTTTCCAAGGTGTGTTTTAAATGTCTGTTTTCAAACGTCTAAAGGCTCTATTTACAGGGTCAAACAATGATGTAGTTGAGAATAATTCTGAAGATAAGGTATTGGATCGGAAAAAATCAGGTGAACCATCTGATTTGAGACCTGAACAGACAAACTCAAATACAAAAGAAGAAAAAGAAGCTTTATCTTCTACAAATAAAAATTCTCAAGATGTTTCTAAAAAAGATGATAATACTAAATCTACTGAAGCTGAAAATACTAAAATTGAAGTGGTTGAGGTAGAAACTCCAACACTAACTTCTAAAAATAAATCTAAAAATAAACCTTCTGAAACTAAAGAAAAAATTGAAAAAAAGGTTGAAGAAGTCAAAGAAGATATTAAAGAAGTTGCTGATGAAGTTAAAAATAGTATTGAAGATACTATTGAGAAAGCTGATAAAGTTAAATCTGTAGATGAAAAAGCTGATGATTCTGAAGATGAAGATACTGAAGATCATTCAGATAATGATTCTAAGAATAAAGAAGAAAAGAGAGATACTATGACTCTATTAAATAATGAAGAAAATAAATTAACATTAGGAAATGTTGATCCAGAATTTACTCAAATATTTAAAGATGCTGGAATTGACTCTGTAGAAATTTGTTTCCAATGTGGAACTTGTACTGGTGGATGTCCTTCTGGAAGAAGAACTCCATACAGAGTAAGACAATTAGTACGAAAATGTCTTATGGGATTAAAAGATGAAGTAATTTCTGATGATTCCTTATGGATGTGTAGTACTTGTTATACTTGCCAAGAAAGATGTCCTCGTGAAATCAAAATTGTGGAAATAGTTAAAATGGCAAGAAATGTTGCTGCACAAAATGGATTTATGGCTCCTGCACACAAGGCTACTGGTTCTTTTGTTATAAAAACTGGTCATGGTGTACCAATTAATGATGCAACCAGAGAACTTAGAAAAAGAGTTGGACTTGATGAATTACCACCAACTACTCACTCCCACCCAGAAGCTTTAGAAGAAGTACAAAAAATCTGTGAAATTACTGGATTCGATGACTTAATTGGATTCAACAAAGCTACTGGAGAGCTTGAATAAATTTTTTACTGGAGGAATAATAATGGAAATCGCATATTTCTTAGGTTGTATTATGAACAACCGTTATCCTGGTATTGAAAAAGCAACAAGAATTTTATTTGATAAACTTGATATAGAACTCAATGATATGGCTGGAGCTTCCTGTTGTCCTGCTCCTGGTGTATTTGGTTCTTTTGATAAAAAAACATGGGCTTCTATCGCTGCTCGTAATATTACTATTGCAGAAGATATGGGCTCTGACATAATGACTGAATGTAATGGATGTTTTGGATCTTTATTTGAAACTAACCATATGCTAAAACATGATAATGATATGAAAAATGAAATTAATGAAGTTTTAGCTGAAACTGGTAGGGAATATAAAGGTTCTATTGAAGTAAAACACCTTGCTCAAATTTTATACAATGATATTGGTGTTGACAAACTTTCTGAATTAGTAACCAACCCATTAGATTTAAATGTAGCTGTCCACTATGGATGTCACTTTTTAAGACCATCTGATGAGATTCAAATTGATAATGCAGAAAAACCAACTATTTTAGATGAATTAGTTGAATCTACTGGTGCTAAATCTGTACCTTACAAAGACAAAATGATGTGTTGTGGTGCAGGTGGAGGTCTTAGATCTAGAGATTTAGATGTAACTGCAAGCTTTACTAAAGAAAAGCTTGATAATATGACTGCAGCAGGTGTAGATGCTATTGTAGATGTTTGTCCATTCTGTCACTTACAATTTGATGTAGGTCAAACTGAAGTAAACAAAATGTATAATACTGATTTTGGTATTCCTGTTTTCCACTTAGCTCAATTATTAGGTTTAGCATTTGGATTAGGTGCTGATGAATTAACTTTAGATTCTCATTTAATTGATTCTGCTCCAGCACTTGCAAAAATAGTTGCTAATTCTGATAAAATTACTGGTGGAGAATAATTAATCTGTAATTTACTATTTTAGTGGTTTTTCCACTTTTTTTATTTTTTTTATTTTTTATTTTGTTGTTATTTTTATTATCTTTTATCATTTTGTTTTATTATTTTGTTTTTCAGATTTTGAGATATTTTAACTGTTATTATATAGTTTAATGTATGATTTACTCTTATTTTCAGTATCATCTTATTTTTAAGACTTTTTGTTTTTAATGTCGTCTTATTTTAATTATCACCTTATTTTTAGTTTTATAATCTATACATTATTTTGATTTATTTGATTTTTTAATAATTATTTTATACTTTACCCATAATTTTTTTATTAATAATAGATTTATTTACAAAAAAATTATAAATCAACAACAAATCAATAATTTTTTATACTAGTTAAACCAATAGATATTAAATGATTTATATATTGATTGATAGATTTTTGAAAGATTGAATGGTGATTATTAATGTTTATAGCGACATTGGGTGGAATATTTAAGTTTAAGGATATACCTGAAGAATATGGTCCTTATGTACAGTTTAAAGCTACAATTGAAAAAAGAGAAGTCAAAGATGATGATGAAATAGCTATATTGGATATTACTGGAACAGAAAGTCATCATGTTCTTTTTTTAGATTCTTATGATAATATTGAACAGATTAAAACTGAATTAGAGGATGCAGATGCCAAAGTTAATCATACTACTCTAAAGATAATAGAGGGGCATTTAAGTTAATAAAAAGAATCAATTTAATTTTTGATATTATTATTTAAATTATTAATATCATTATTAATACTATTATTAGTACTATTATTAATTTTAGTATTAATAGGATTATTTAAATTATTATTTAAATCAAACATTATTTAAATATTATTAATTAAATATTATTATATAAATTAATTATATCAGTATTATATAAATTATTTATATCCAATTATTTATATCCAAATTAATTATATTACAATTTAATGCACTGTATTTAGTATTGGGATGATTTTTAGTGTTACCTATTGAACAAAATTGGTTAATTTTAGTTGAACTTCTTACTGACCTTAAAAAAAGAGGAGTAGATATTCCTAATTCGGTTAATAAAGATATAAGTCTTCTCAAAACATCTATTAATTTCTATAAAAAAGATATGTCACATCCTGACATGATTAAAGAGTTTGATAAAGCTAATATTAGAATTACAGAAATTCAGGATAAACTTCTTGGATATGCTGAAGAGGTTAATGATGATTATTATAATGATTGGATTGACAAATTAAGAAGGGCTAATCTAGGTGAAGAAATTTACAAACAGGCAGAGTCCTCTTCTAAATTTGTTGGAGGTGCTCCTCCAGGATTTTCCTCTGCAAAAATTCATCTTAAAAAACCAATAGCTGAAGATCGTACTCAAGAAATAGCTGAATATTTTAATCTTATAATAGAATTTGAGGATGATACTACTATAGCTATTTATGGTGATTCTGAAAATATAAAAAAAGCATTAAAAGAGTTCGCTCCTTTTTTTAATGAATAACTTTATTTTATGATTATATAATTAACTTTCTATTAATTTTATTTATATTATTTTTTATTATTTTTATATTATTTTCTTTATCTTCTCTACTTTTTCTATTTTTTATCATTTTATATTATTTTTTCTAATATTTTCTATATTTGTTTAATCATTTAGTTTTATATTTATTTTTGTTTAATTTTCCTTATTTTTATAAAAACTATTATCTAAATATTAGATATAAAAGTTTAATAACATTAAAACATAAATTAAATATGATTATTAAGGAATTTTTTTGAGGTGCTATTTTGAATATTCTAGCTATTAGTGATGTTCATGGTAATGAAAACAATAAGCTATATTCTTATTTAAATGATAATAAAATTGATTTATTGATTGTTTCTGGCGATATAACTAATTTTGGACCTGTAGATTTTGTAGAATACTTTATTAATAAACTATCTGAGTATGGAACTGAAATTTTTGCTATTCCTGGAAATTGTGATCCTGATGGTGTAGAAAGAAAAATAATTGATTCTAATGCTGTTTGTATTCATAATACTGTAATTGAATATGAAAATTTAGTTTTATATGGTTTTGGAGGGTCTAATCCTACACCTTTTGATACTCCTGGTGAATTTGATGAAGATACTCTTTATAAATCTATTAAAACTGTTTTAGAATCAAAAAATATTGATTCTATAAAAGAATCAACTGATAAATTTCCACATGGAAAAATCCCAATTTTGGTTACTCATGCTCCTCCTAAGGATACGGAAGCAGATAAGATTGCTGATGGTTCTCATGTAGGAAGTGAAGCTATTAGAAGAATAATAGAAGAATATAAGCCTAGTTTAAATATATGTGGTCATATACATGAAGCAATGTCTATGGATATGTTAGGTGATACTGTAATTATTAATCCTGGAATGCTTGAAGAGGGCCATGGATGTTTAATTGAAGTAGATAAAAATAATAACATTATAGCTAATTTTGTTAAATTATAATAGGGGTATAATTGTAATAGAGGTATAAAATGGTAAATGTTCATGACTTTATAAAAGATATTCCTAGAAATATTAGCAATACTTTTGAAAATAATACTTCTGAAGATAGTGGTATTTCTGAAGATAAAAAGATTTTTGAAGATAAAAATAAGAATATTTCTAATTCTTTTGACTTAAATGGAAATGAAAATGGTATTTTGAAGAAAGATTCTTCAAAAAACTTAATTATTTTTTTAGCAGCATTAACATCTTTTATCACAGCATTTTCAACATCTGCTATAGCTGTTGCTCTTCCAGCTATAGCTAGTCAATTTTCCATAAATGCTATTCTTCAAAATTGGTTAGCTACATCTTTTTTGCTTTCTATAGCTATATTTTCGGTTCCATTTGGTAAATTAGCAGGTAAATATGGATTGAAAAAGTTTTTTATATTAGGAATACTGATTTTCTTTGTAGGGTCTGTTGGAGCGTCCATTTCATTTTCCGCTTACCATTTAATATTTTTTAGAGTTATTCAAGGAATTGCAGCAGCTATGTTAAATATAGCTTCTCTTGCAATGATAACTGAAGCCTTACCTCCTAAAGAAAGAGGAAAAGGGATTGGAATAACAATATCTAGTGTTTATATTGGATTAACTCTTGCACCTGTTTTAGGAGGAATATTGACTAAAAATTTAGGATGGCCTAGTATTTTTTATCTTACATTGCCTTTATTAATTATACCATTAGCTATATTAATATTTAAAGTTAAAAATGAATGGGTTACTGGTAAAAAAGATCCTTTTGATTTTATAGGCACATTTGTTTATTCTATTGGAATACTTTTATTTATGTATGGTTTCACTATATTGAATCAGCTAACTGGTGTATTTTTAACAATTTTAGGTTTGATTCTTTTAGCAGGATTTGCTTTTTGGGAATTAAGACAGAAATTTCCTGTTTTTCATGTTGAGTTTTTTAAGAATTTAAAATTTTCTTCATCTACATTAGCAGCTTTAATAAGTTATCTTGCTACTTTTATAGTAACTTATATATTGAATTATCATTTACAGTATATAAGACATATGGATCCTCAAACAACTGGTTTAATTCTGATTGTTACTCCTGCACTCATGGCATTAATTGCACCATTTTCAGGTAAACTATCTGATAAAATTGAGCCTCAAAAACTCGCATCCTTAGGTATGGTTTTTGTTACAGTAGCTATCTTTATCTTAATATTTTTAGATAAATCTATGCCTTTATATGTTATTGTAGTTTCTATGGTTTTACAAGGTATTGGTTATGGGATATTTTCCTCACCAAATACTAACTCGATTATGGGTTCAGTTCCAAGGAAGTTTGCATCTCTTGCATCTGCAACTGTTTCCACAGTAAGGGTTATTGGCCAGACAATGAGTTTAGGTATGCTTACTGTTATTTTTGCTGTGATAATGGGCTCAGTTCCGATTATTCCTAGATATTTCTCACTTCTAATATTAAGTTCTCAAATAGCTTGTGTATTTTCTACTGTTCTTTGTTTTATAGCGGTTATAGCTTCTTTAGTAGGGATGAAATCTGGTAAAAAAATGATTAGCTGATAAATTAATATTTTATATTAAATTTTATAATATTAATTTAATTATTATTATATTCACTAATTTAATAATTAATATATTTATTAATTTAATTATTAATTTAATTGTTATGTTAATACATTTTTTCATGATATTTTATTTAAATATTTAATTTTTATTATATTTTTCAATATTTTTTTTATTATAAATGGTTATTTTGCATTGTTTAATAGAAACTATTTTTAACAGAAATAAATAAAAAATTATATTAAATGCTTTAGATAATATATAATTAGTTGTGAATATTTTAGTTAATTATCTATTTTTAACTAAATATTAGTTGAGTTATCTACTTATTATAATTGATTAAGCATTTTTTTATTTAACTAAGGTTTATTCAAATTTGTGTTAGTTAATTCAATAAATTATTAAATTAGCTATACTATTTAAATAGCTATTTTTCATATTATACAAATTAAAATTTGAATTATTTATGTTATTTATCATTTTAGGCTAAATTTTCATTTTTATTTTCATTTTTTAACAGGTGATTAGATGATTATGGTACAAGGAGAAGTTAGTGGAAAAGTATATACTGAACCTTTTTCAAAAGGTGTTCTTTCAAGATCACTTACAAGGGCAGAAATGGGTCCCAATAAAGCTTATGCTTTTGCTTCTTGTATAGAGGCTAAATTAAAAGATAAAAACTTGAGTTTAATCACTATTGATGAATTAGTTGAGCTTATTGTCGATGATTTAAGGGATGAAGACCCAGAGATAGCTGAAAAATATATTGCTTGGAGACAAATAAAAAAAGGGACTGAACCTTTAATTATATTAATTGGTGGTGCTTCTGGTGTTGGAACTTCTTCAATAGCTTTTGAAATAGCTAATCGTTTAGGCATTAGAAATATGATAAGTACTGATATGATTCGTGAAGTTATGCGTAAAATTGTATCTAAGGAGTTAATTCCTGTTATACACGAATCAAGCTTTACAGCATACAAAGGAATGAGAGTTCCTCCTCCTCCTGAGTTTGATGATGTTTTAGCTGGTTTTAGAGATCATGTAGATACTGTGAGTGTTGGGATTGATGCAGTTATCGAAAGATCTTTAAAAGAAGGGATAAGTATTGTTATTGAAGGGGTCCATGTAGTTCCAGGATTTATTAAACAAGAATTAATGGAAAAAAATAATGTTGTAATGTTTGTATTGACTTTACAAGATAAAGAAATACATAAAGGTAGGTTTTACTCAAGATGTAGACAAATGTGGGCTAGAAGGCCTCTTCAAAGATATTTAGATAATTTTTATGCAATTAGAAAAACTCATAAATATTTTGAATCACAAGCAAGTAAATTCGATGTTCCTGCTATTGAAAATATTGATGTTGTAACTACTATAGATTCAATAATAAAACATATAACTGAAACTTATGGAGGTATAAATGATGTTAAAAAATAAGAAAGTAAGTGAGGTAATGACTAAAAATGTTTTTACTACGAATCCCGATGAAGATGTTGTATTTGCATTTGAAAAATTAATGAAAAATAAGGTCAGTGCTCTTCCAGTTTTAGATGAAGATGGAAAGATGATTGGGATTGTAACAGCTTCGGATTTAGGGTATAATTTGATATTAGATAATTATAAGTTAGGAACAAAAGTTTCAAGTGTAATGGTCAAAAATGTAACTTCAGTAAGTCCTGAAGAATCTTTATATGATGCTATTTGTACTATGGAAGAGAATGCTCCTGGTGGTAGCATTGTAAACCAGCTTCCTGTTTTAGAAAACGGCACTCTTGTTGGTATAATATCTGATGGAGATATTATAAAGGCTCTTAAATAATTATGTCATTGATCTTTAGGAGCTTATATTATTATATATAATTAAATAATTGAATTATATAATTGTAATATTATTACATTATTTCAGATTATTATTACTTTTCATTTATTATTTTTTTATATTACTTTTTTATTATTACTTTTTCATTACTTTGTCTTTTCTTATCTAATTATTTTTCATTGTTTAATCTATTTTTGTTTATATTTTGATATTTAAGAATAAATGCATTTTTTATCAGTATTTTGTTTTTAGTTTAAAAGATATTTTTAATTTTTTAGCTACTTATATGACTTTTAAATATTTTTAAATATTTTTAATCATTTTTAAATATCTTTAAGTATTTTTTTAATAGAATTTTGATATTATTTATAAATTTATAACTAATTTAAAAACATTTATATAACATTAAAAACAATATCTTTATTGGCTAGACTGGAGGGTTAGGGGTCCTCTGTAAGCACACACCCCCTTAGGTGCAGTTGAAGTTCAGAAGGCGGCTTTTGGATTTAATAACAGCCTTGAAAATTGATATAGAAACCTCGTCCTACAGGATCATTGGTCATAAGGTCTTAACTGGAGGGTTAAGATTAATTATGTTTTTTGTGGGAACGTGTCAGGCCTGGAAAGGAGCAGCTCTACCATAAACACTTGATGCTTGTAGATTAGCGGGGCGGAGTTGATTTTTGAGAGTACTGTTATTATTGATACTAGTCCACTTCTGAACATGCCGCTTATTATTATAATTTCAAGTATTATAATTAAGTTATAAATTGAATATTGTAATTAAATAATTAAAATAATTATTTTGAAATATTATTAAAATAGATTTTTAGAGTTTTTCAGCTTTTCAGCTAAATTAATAGAGATACTATTATGATGTTTTAATATAAATTATAGTCTTTTTATTATAGTATGTAAATGAAATAGCATAAGGTTTATAAGTAAAATCATACAAATACAAGATAGCTGTTTTAAATAGCATAAATCATAAAGTAGAATAGTAAATTACTAAAGATAAAATAAAAAATAATAAAGCTGTTTTAATTATTTAGTAAATATTTTAAAAATCATATGTCGGGGTGGCCCAGCCTGGTACGGCGTTGGACTGCTAATCCAATGATCCCTTGGATCTCGCGGGTTCAAATCCCGTCCCCGGCGTTTTTCTTTTTTTGAATTGATAAATTATGCATTGTTACATTTTATCGAGAGGTTCTTTATGGTCGTATTCTTCTCCATATGGGCATGCATGTGCTATTACTAGTTGAACTATATCTATTTTTTCTGTTAGTTTATCTTGAACTTTGTGTATTATTTCATGGGATTTGTTCAATGATAAATCAGATTTAACTTCAACGTGTAATGTTAATGTTGCATATGAACCAAAATAATTCACTCTTATACTGTGAACTCCATAAACTCCATCTATAGAATTAGAAACTTCTTTAATTTCATCAATCAATTCTTTTGATGGCAATTTTCCCATTATGTTATTTATATTGTCTCTTCCAACTTCAAAGGCAGCTTTCAATACAAACAATCCTATAATTAATCCTACTAATGGATCTAAAAATGTATAACCAAATTGTGATAATATAACACTGATTAAAATAGCTATACATGATAATATATCCATTTGTTGATGCTTACCATCAGCCACTATTGCAGGACTATTTATTCTTTTTTCAACGTTTATAATATATCTACTCATAAATATATTAATTATTATCCCTGCTAATGCCATTATCCCTGCTAAATATGTTGGTGAGGAGATATTACTTCCGAAAAATAATTTTTCAATTGCTAAACTTATTATTTCATAAGCTATTAATGTTAAGAATATAACTATAACTAGACCTGCTATTGATTCAGCTCTTCCATGTCCTAATGGATGTTCATCATCAGGAGGTTTTTGACCTATCTTAAAACCAACATAAGCTATAACTGAGGTAGCTATGTCTGATAGTGTATGCGCTCCCTCAGCTACAAGAGCAAAACTACCTGAAATTATTCCAATGGTTATATTAAAAATCGTTAAAAATATGTTTCCAGCTATTCCTATTGTAGCTGCTTTTTTTCCTTCTTTATTTCGTTTAGAATATTCTATTTAAACACAACCCTTGGTTTGCTTTTTAAAATGTATATGTACTATTATTGTTAATATTTTTTTTATTATTATTAGTCTTATTATTCTTATTAGTATTATTCCTATTATTATTATTATTATTATTATTTTAATTTCTAATTATTATTTTAATATTTTTTATTATTATTTTAATACTATATATTATTTTAGTATTTTTATTATTTTAATACTTTTATTGTTGTAATATTTTTGTTATTGTTGTAATGTTTTTGTTATTATTTTAATATTATTCTTCATGGTTTTATTATTTAATTTTCTCTAATCTATTCATAGCTTCTTCAATGTTTTCATAAGAGTTTGCATATGACATTCTTACATTACAATCGCATGTTTGACCAAATCCACTTCCTGGAACAGTGATAACACCAACATCTAATGCTTTTTTAACATAATCTTTAGCATTTTCTACTTGGGGAAATGCATAAAATGCTCCTTCTAAAGGAGTACATTTTAGATTTAAATCATCTAAACGTTTTGAAATTAAATTTTTTCGTCTTTTAAACTCTTTAACCATAGTTTTAACATATCCTTGAGGTCCTCTTAAGGCTTCATATCCAGCTATTTGTGAAATTGAAGGAGCACAAGCTGTATTATATTGATGTACTTTAAGTAGCTCTTCAATTATTTCTTCTTCTCCAGCTAAATAACCTATTCTAAGACCAGTCATTGCATAAGTTTTAGAAAAACCATTAATAATAATAGCATTATCCGTAAATTGTTTAGGAGAGTAATGTTTTTTATCATATATTATTTTTTCATAAATTTCATCACTAATTATGATAAAATCATGATCAGTAGCTAAATCAGCAATAGTTTTAATGTCTTTTTTATCCATAACTGCTCCTGTTGGATTTGAAGGAGAATTCATTATGAATGCTTTAGTTTTTGATGATATTTTTTCTTCTACATCTTCAAACTTAATTTTATAATCATTACTAATTTTTGCTTCAACAGGAATGGCTGTGGCTTCAGAAATATCTACACAGGCTTTATATGATAAAAAACCAGGGTCTGGAATTAATATTTCATCTCCTTTTTCAAAAAATCCTTGTGCACACATATATAATGCTTCACTCGCTCCTACAGTAACCAATATGGAATTAGGGTCTATATTTACTTTATTATCACTTTTAAGTTTTTTTGATACTTCTTCTCTTAATTCTAAAAACCCTTTATTATGTGTATAGTGAGTAAAACCTTCATCAAGTGCATCATTAATAGCTATTTTAACATTTTCAGGAATATCAAAATCAGGTTCCCCTATCCCTAAACTAATGGCATTTTCATCACACACTTCGAACATTTTTCTTATTTGGGATAATTCAATTGATTTTAGTCTTTCAGCTGGTTTAACCATAGTTATCACTATTTTATTTATTTTCTTCGATTTTTTGATTTTTAATTAGTTACTTAATTAAGTATTAAGTTTTTGATATTATTTTCAATTATATTTCAATTATATTTCAATTATATTTCAATTATATTTCAGTTATTTTTTTAATTATAATTTTAATTATTTTTTATTATATGAAAAATATATGCTTTATAATATAATATTTTATTAATAGAATATTTTATTAGTAGAATGCTTTATTAATATGATATATTTTATAAAATCTGAGTATCTATTTACAAATACCACATTTATAACATGATGCTTTTTGACACCATTCAGTATTTTCATAGTTAAATATTTTCTTTCTTTCTTCTTTTAGAAAGTTTTCATTTAATCCAATATCTATATTTTCCCAAGGAAGTTTAGTTTCTAACCCTAACACTCCCGTCATTATATTACTATTATTGATATTCTCTTTTTCTTTATCTAATACATTATTTATATTACTAGCATTAGTGCTAATATTATTACTAATATTATTATTAATATCATTATTAATATTGTTATTACTAATAATATTATTATTACTATTACTATTTTTATTATTATAATATCCTTTGCTATGTTTTTCCCATTCTTTGACTGGAATTTTTAAATCAAGAGATTTTTCTAGGATATTTCCTACTTCCCTTCCTTTACAAGATAAAACATATTGTATTAATCCCATTTTTGGACTATCAAATTTAACATCGATCCCTTTTAATTCTTTTTTAAGATGTTTTATCTTAGATTTAATATCTTTTAAATCATATCCTTCCCATTGCATTGGAGTATGAGGTTTAGGGATTAGAGGATTAATACTAAATTTTATAGAGTTTTTGTCTTTTAAAGAATGTATTTTTTTAATATATAATGCTAATTCTTTAATATCTTCTTTTGTTTCATTAATTAATCCTATTAAAAAATATAATTTTAGATTAAGCCCTAAATCAGTAGCTTTTTTAATAATTTCGAATATCTTCTCATCATGTATATTTTTATTAATAGATTTTCTAAGAGGATAAATAGACTCTGGAGCTATTGTAATTGTTTTAGCACCACTTCTTTTCAAAAAATTAAGAGATTTTGTAGTTATGGATTCAATTCTCATAGAAGGTGTTGAAATTTGAAATCCTCTATCTAATAATCCTTTTATCAACTCATCAATCTTTGAATAATCAGAAACAGCTGCTCCAATTAATGAAACTTTTTTCAAACCTGTATTAGCTCTAGCTTTTTCTGCAACATCGAATAGCTTTTGAAGTTTTGTTTCTCGTAGTGGACGATATAAGTATCCTGACATACAAAATCTACATCCTCGTGTACATCCTCTTGATACATTAAGAAGTATTGAATTACCAAAAACTGGTAAAAAATCTTCATCTTCTTTTTTTTCAGCTTTTGCGATTATTGGATTGGTTACATGGTAAGCATGATCCATATCTTTTACAATGATTCTTTTTACTTTATTATTTACTGAAGGAAGATATATTCCTTTTAAAGATAAAAAGGATTCTAATTGTTTAATTGGATATTTTAACTTTTTATATAAATCTAAAAAGTCATTTAATATAGGTTCAAACTCTCCAATAATGAATATATCAATAAAATCAGAAATAGGCATTGGATTAGAAGTTGCACAGGGTCCCCCAGCTATAATTAATGGATAGTCAGATTTTTTTTTATCAAAATCATTTTTTACTTCTCTATCCTTTCTTCTTATAGGTATTTCAGCTTTTTTAAGCATTTCTAACATATTAAAATAATCTTGTTCATATTGAAGTGAAAAGCTAATTATATCAAAGTCTTTAAGAGGGCTGTTAGATTCAATACTCCTTGTATCTGGATAAACAACTCTTTCACACCAGCTATCTTTTCTCTCATTTATCATTCCATATATTATTTGATATCCTAAAGAGGACATTGCTGTTTTATATAAATTTGGATAAACTGATGCAAATCTAATATCAACCTTCAAAGGTCTTTTCATAATTACATTTTTTTCATATATCATTATTTCTCTATTTTAATACTTTGATAATTATTATTAGTTGTTTTTGCTTATTCTTGATTGTTTTTGTTTATTTTATATTAAACTTGTTTTAATTTTATAATTCTATATTAATTTAATTTTTCAATGATTTATAGTTTTAATATTATAGTTTTAATGTTATAGTTTTAATATTTTTTAAATATTCATTATTTTATTATCATCATTGTATTATAATATCATTATTATTTACATTAAAATTATCCTTACTTCATCAATATTATCATTATTAATATTATTATAATTGTTTTATTATTGTTATTAATATAATAATTATTACAATTATTACAATTATTACAGTTGTTATTGATATTATTAATATTATTGCTATAATTACTGATTATATTATTATAAATTTATAGATATTATCAATATTATAGTATTATTACAATTATTATTTTCATTGATATTTTTAATAAAATTAATATGGATTAATTAAATTGTATAAAATTATAGTAAAATTATAGTAAAAATATAATAAAATTATAGCAAAAATCTTGACTAAATAAGATTTATATTTTCTTTTCTTAAAACAAATGAATTTTTGAACAATATGCTAATTTTTAACTAAATTGTCATTTTTAACATATTATTCTCTTATTTTTGATTAAAATACCTTATTATAAATGCTTAAATTATAATTAGCTTTATATTAACCTATATTTACTTTGACTAGGTTAATTTTCATGTAAAAACTAAGCATGACTTAACATACTATCTTAAATGTTTATGCATAATAGGAATAAATTATATCTGTATTCTAGGTATTCCCTCAATTTATAGTAATTATTAATAAATTAGCTCATTTTATTCTTTATTCTTATTTTAGAAACGTTTATAAGGGATTGGTATAATATACTAATTATCCATTATACAAATTGTTAATTTGAAAAGTGAGGTCAAAATAACAATGAGGATAATGAGATAATTCGAGGTGGAAAAATTTCGTTAAAGAAAAAAGCATTACTTATGGTAATGTTATCTCTGTTCTTTTTATCTATAGGGGTAACATTTGCAAGTGATGTAAATTATAATGAAAATGTTAATTTTGAAGATAAAAATATTTTAAATAACGTTAATAATGAAATATATGACGAATCAAATGCATCAAATATCTTAAATTCAAATGATCAGTTAAATTCAGATGTTAATAGTTCTGTTGATACTATTAATACTTCTAGTGATAATTTATTAAATACTAATGCTTCCAATACTTTAAATTCAAATACTAATGTTTCTAGTGATGACACATTAAATACTAATACTTCTAATCTTAATACTTCTAATACAAGTTCTTCTAATGTGAATTCTTCTGATATTAATTCTAATAATTTAAGCTCAAATAACACTACTAATCATCATGAATCAATAAAATCAGACACTGAAAAGAAATTTGCTGCAGGTGGGGATGAAAGACCAACTAAACTCACCCAAAGCCAGATATTAAATGCAGCTAGTTCAGTCTATAACTATATTAAAAAATACAAAAAATTACCAAATTACGTTACAATAGCAGGATACAAATTTTCAATGCCAGAATTTATGTATTTAATGAGTGTAACAACTTATTACAAACATAATGGTAAAAATTCTCAAGTTACTGTGAAGTATGGGATTTCAAACCCATCAAAACCAACCGGTAGTACTGTTAAAGGAAAATTATCTAAAGCTCAGTATTATGCATATTCAAAGAGTCTTATTAAATTCATGAAGAAGTATAATAAAGCACCTAACTACCTATCAACTAAACTAGGGAAGATGCAATATCAAACAGTAATATATCAGTTTTCAAAACTACTTCATTGGAGTAACTCTCATGATTCTAAGTTACCAAGTTCCTTATCAGTAAAAATAAGTAAAAACAACAAAATAAACAAGTATATTCCTAAATATTCTAGAGCTAGTTCATCATCACCAACTACAGATTCAAGTAAAGAAAAAGTTCCTTCTAGTATTTTAAACAGTAAATATAATGGAGAATCATTAACTAAATACTTAAATCCTAGTAAAAATTGTCAATCTACAAATGCAAAAATACAATCATTAGCTACAAGTATAACAAAAGGATACACTACACAGTTGTCTAAAGCAAAAGCTATATTTAACTGGGTAAGAGATAAAGTATCTTATAGTTTTTACTATAACACAAAAAAAGGAGCTACTGGAACACTTAGTTCTAAAAGTGGTAATTGTGTTGATAAAACACATTTGCTTATTGCATTACTAAGATCTTCTGGAATAGCAGCTAGATATGCTAATGGTCAAGCTCAGTTTACTAGTGGAAATACTTATGGACATGTTTGGGCTCAAGTTCTTATTGGAGATACTTGGGTAGTTGCGGATACAACAAGTTCAAGAAATAGCTTCGGTGTTGTAAATAATTGGAAACCTAGTAGTGCTAAGATCTATGGTTACTATTCTTCAATAAGTTTCTAATTTGGATAATTTAAGTATTATTCATTGATTAAGGTTTATTTTTTGAATTAAAGATTTCCTTAATCTCATATTTTATTTTTTATTTTTTAAATTTTTCTTATTTTTTAAACTTTTTTTAAATTTCTTAATTTTAATTCTTATTTTCTATTTAAAGCTTTTTCTAAAATTTGTTTTTAGTATAATAATCCTTTTATTCTTAACTACTTTACTATATCAATAAATATATATGTATAAAAATAGAATATTTAATGTAAACTAATTATTTTTAGATTTATTATCAACAAATTCTATTAAGGATTGAAATGACAATAGAAAAACAATATAAGAAGGTAGCTGTTGGTGGAACTTTTGATAGGTTTCATAATGGCCATAGGAAGCTATTAGAGGAAGCTTTTTTACATGGTGAATTAGTAGTTATTGGAGTTACTTCCAATGCATTTGGAGGTAAAAAAGGAAATATTGATTCTTGTAATAAAAGAATGGGTAATTTGAATGATTTTTTATCTTCAAAGCATAATAATTTTCAAATTGCTAAATTGGATGATTCTTATGGGTCTACTATTTATGAAGATGATTTTGATGCTATTGTTGTAAGTGAAGAAACTGAACCTACTGCCATTGAAATCAATGAAATTCGTAAAAATAAGGGTATGAAAGCTCTTGATATTATTGTAATTAGTTTTGTTTATGCTGAAGATGGAATTCCTATTTCTTCTACTAGAATTCGCAAAGGAGAAATAGATACTAAAGGTCATTTATTGATATGACCTTTTTATTATACTTTTAATAGAATTTCATCTCTTCCTTTTTCTATTAGATGTTTTAAGCTATTATTTATTGAATTTGAAATATTAAAGATATAATTTCCTGTTAATATAACAATGATTAATATTAATCCAATTAATAATATTATTTCAACACTTCCTTGCCCTTCTTCCTCTTTATAAGTCTTATTTTTTATTTTCATTAGATTCTTCTTTTTAAGTTGAATTCATAGCATTTCTAAGATCTTCAAAGTCATTGCTGGCATTTAAGTTTGTTTGTGCATTTGAAAAATAGCTTTTATATATCATTAATGCAGCTATTGCTATTACAATCACCCCTCCAAATAATAATATATATTCAGCTGCTCCTTGCCCATTAGTTTCTCTTTTGAGAATTTTTAATTCCATTTTTAGAAATTCAGCTTTTGTGATATTGATTTTTTGAAGTTTATGTTTTATATTATTTATTCTATTTTCATTTATTCTATTTTTATTTATTTTACTTTCATTTACCTTATTTTCATTTATTTTATTTTTAAAAATTTTCATATTATTTTTTCTCCATAAGTTATTACTCTATTGTTTCTATTTTCAACTATTTAATATTAACTATTTTAAAAAAAGTATTACAATTTATTTGTTGTTATTATTAAATTCTATGATATGAAACATCATATTTATAAAGAGAAGAAACTATAAATAATATATTATAGATGAGGATTAAAATTATCAGGATTATATGAAATTTATGTTACTAAATTAGAATTTTTATCTCTTATTAAAATTCATTATTAAAATAAGTTCATTAGAATAACTTCTTAAAATAGCTTCTTAAAGATATTAAAATAAATAAAAAAGAATTTTCTTGTATGGTGATTTAATGGCAAATATAGTCAAAATATTTGGAGGATTAGTTTTAGTAGCTGCAGGGATAATTATCATTTATGAAAGCTATGTTTTTCATCTTATAGACATTTTTACTATTTTTGGTATTATTTTATTTATTATAGGAACATATTTACTAATATTGTCTTTTTTTGAAAGAGGAAAGATTTCTAAATTGAAGGATTTTCAAAAAAATTTAAATAATGAATCTAAAGGATTAACATTAGATGGAAATCTTAAAAATAAGAATAATATTAAGAGTAAGAATAACTCTCTTAATAAAAATATTAAAAAAACTGGTTTATCTGATAGTTTAGGGAATAGCTTAACTAATAATAAATTGGGATCTATTGATACTAATAAAATAAAAGATAAAGTTAAAAACACTTCAAAAAGGAAAAATTCAAAATCTGTATTAAAACCAATAAATCCTAAATCAAACGAAAATAACAAAAAGTTAAGATTTACTCCTAACTATGAAAAACCCATGAAAGTAACTAGAAGACCACAAAAAAAGAACAAAAAAGTTTTAATGAACGATAAAAATAATCATATACAACCTGATAATGAAAATTTGAATACTGATGGGATGAAAAAATCTGATGCAATTGTAAAGGCACTTGCAAGTGATGATTTTATAAGACCTGTTCATAATGAATCAAGTTATACTAATTTAGATGATAATATTAATAATGATAATATTAATAAAATTAAGGATAATATTAATGAAATTGAGGATAATTTTAATATAAATGATAATGATATTAATAAAATTCCTTTTGAAGATGATAAAAATTCTTCCAAATTTTTAAGAAGTTATGTTATTTGTTCTAAGGGAGCCATGAATTCTAAAGATGCATTCGAGGAATTAGCTAAACATGCTAAAAAAGAAATTTCCTTAAAAATAGATTCCATAAATGATATTGATGATGATAAATTTTTATCAAAACTTTCATCTTTAGATGTAAGAATCATAATTAAGGAATTTGATATTAAGAATATGTCTCATGTTCTTTTAATTACTTCTCTTCTTGAACAAGGAGTTGAAATAAAGACTTTACCTTCAATAGATACAATTAACTTAGTAGCTGATGAATCAAATGCATTAATTATTTATAATAATGATTCTAAAAATGATTTAGATGTTGGTGCTGTTTACAATGACTTAAAATCTATTTCTAATATTAAATCAATGTTTGATAAATCATGGAAGATAGCTGATGATTTAAAAATATAACTAGGTTAATATTTATTATAGAATAATATTATAGATACATATTTATTATAGATTGATATTTATTATACTTTATATTTTTATATTTTATATGCTAATATTTATTATAGGTTGATAGTTATTAGCTAATATTTAGAAATAAGGTATTTTATTATAAGAAGTGGTGAAATGGTAGAAATTACTTGGTTAGGGCACTCTGCCTTTGAAATAATCTCAGATAAAGGACTTAAGATTTTAATAGATCCTTTTATAAGCAATAATCCTTCATGTAATATTCCTGTTGAGGAAATTGAAGCAGATTTAATTTTGGTAACTCATGGACATGCTGATCATTTTGGAGATGCTATGGAAATAGCTAATAGAACTGGTGCAAAGATTATTGGAAACCATGAGGTTTCTTTATTTTTATCAAAGCAAGGATTAGAGTCTGTGGGAATGAATATGGGTGGATCAATTTATATACAAGATATAAAAATTACTATGCTTGATGCAAAACATTCTTCAACTTTAGATTTCTTAGAAGAAATCATTCCTGGTGGATGCCCAACTAGTTTTCTTATAACTTCTGAAGAAGGAACTAAAATATTTCATGCTGGAGATACTGGTCTATTTGGTGATATGGAAAAGGTGATTGGAGATATTTACAAACCAGATATCGCTTTATTGCCAATTGGGGATAAATTCACTATGGGTCCATTTGAAGCATCTATAGCTACAAAATGGATTTCTCCTAATGTAGTTATTCCAATGCATTATAATACTTTCCCAATAATTGAACAAAATACAGCTATATTTTCTAATTTTGTGATGCAAATGACTCCTGAAATACAAGTTGTTATTCTAAATCCAGGAGAAACTTTTAAATCTCAAAAAATATAGTTTATTATATAAGTATTACATGTTATAAATTGCATAATAATATAATCTTAATAATGGAGTTTTCAATTGTATTAATAATTAGGATAATAATTACTATAATAATAATTAAATATAATACTAATAATTATAATACTAATATTTATAATACTAATAATTATAATATTAACAATTATTTTAGTAATAATTATTTTTGAATAATATTTAAAATAATATTAATATAACATATTCGATATAAAACATACTTTATAAACATATTTGATATAAATATATTTAATATAAATATTAATATAATCATTAGAGTTTTTAATTCATTATTTATTCTGAGTGATAAAATGGGTTTATTTGATTTTATAAAAAATTTATTTAAAAGAAATAAAAAAGTCAGTATAGGACTTTATGGACATCCCAATTCTGGTAAAACAACTTTAGCTAATCAAATAGCTAAAGATTGGATGGGAAAAGATATTGGTTCAGCTTCTAATATTCCACATGAAACTAGGACTGTTTTAAAACAAGAAAAAGTAGTAATTAAAGATGGGGAAAATGAATTAGATTTTGATATTATTGATACTCCTGGGATAGCTACTAAAATTGATTATCAAAACTTTTTAGAGTTTGGATTAGAAGAGGATGAGGCGAAAAACAGAGCTAAAGAAGCAACTAAGGGAATTATTGAAGCAATTAAATGGTTAGATGATGTTACAGGGGTTCTTCTTGTTGTTGATGCTACTTCTGATCCCCTAACACAAACTAATATAACTATAATTGGTAATTTAGAAGCAAGGAATATCCCTTTCATTGTGGTAGCTAATAAAATTGATATTGAAAATTCTAATCCTGATAAAATAGTTTCAGTTTTCCCACAGCACACTGTTGTTCCTATTTCTGCTTTGAATGGCGAAAAAATAGAAGAACTTTATAAAGCAATGTTTGATAAGTTTAATTAGGAGAGTGTATAAAATGGAAGGACTAAAAATGGATTTCATATCCTCCGAAGCTCTTGAAAATGTCACAAGCATGGAAAAAATTTACATGATTATTGATAAGGTTAAGAATGGCGCTGTTGTTGTTATGGAAGGTGGACTAACTCCTTCAGAAAGAGCAGAGCTTATTGAAACTACTATGAGAGAAATTGATATTGAAAATTTTGTTGGTATTGATGTCCATACATTAGAAAAAGATTCTGCTTCATTTTTTGGTTTATCAAAGAAGAGAACTGTTGTTATTACAATTATTGGCCCTGCTAATGTTATGAAAACGGTTAAAAAACAATCTAATCTTTTATCTATGGTTGCTGATCTTAATAATTAAATTTTTATCAATATAATATCTTTATAATATCCTTTATATTATTTTTATATAATTTTTATAGGATTTATCTGTTTTATTATTAGTATTAAGTTTAATTTATTAAGTTGATTATTTTTTTATTATTTATTTTTTTATTAATGGTGATTTATTTGAATATATGTAGTAAGTGTGGAACAGAATTAGAAGGTGATGATTTATTAGAGGGATGTCCGAATTGTGGGAGTAAACTTTTCAAATTTGTTAATACTAAGGCTATTGAAGAGAAAAAACGTAGAGAGAAAGAAGAAAAAGAAAATCCATCATCTGAAGATCTATCCTCTGAAGAAAAATTAAGTATTAATAAAAATTCTGTTGAGAGCATAAAAGTAGAAGATAAAGGTGTTTATGAAGTAAATCTTCAACATATTTTAGAAGGAGAAACTGATGTTTATTCTGATAAAGAAGGAAATTATGCTATAAATATAAACTCTCTTTTAAAAAAAAGTAGAAAGGAAGATAAAAAGGATTAGCTCTTCTATTTTTAATAATTTTACTATTTTTCAATTTTTAATAATTTTAACTTTGTTTTTTTGGACTATTAAAAAGATTATTTCCATGAGAATCCATAGCTACGATAAGAGGTCCAAAATTTTCAACTTCTAATTCCCAAATGGCTTCTGGCATTCCTAAATCAAGCCAATGAACATTATCTATATTTTTTATTGAATCAACATAAAGAGCAGCACAACCTCCAACTGCAACAAGATAAATTGCACCTTCATTTTCTAAAGCCTCTTTAACAGTATTGTCCATTCCTCCTTTTCCAATTATAACTTTTGATCCCATTTCGATTACTTCTTTTTCATAAGGATTCATTCTCATACTTGTTGTTGGTCCAATAGCTACTATCTCAAATCCAGATGTTTCATCTCCTGTAATGATTGGTCCAGCATGGAATATGGCAGATCCTTCAATATCACAAGGTATTTTATCTTTTCCTTCTTCTATCATTCTTTTATGAGCTTGATCTCGAGCTGTAATGATTTTTCCGCTAATAGTAACAATATCTCCAGCTTTTAAATTTTTTATATCATTGAAACTCACAGGAGCAATTAATTTTTTCAAAAAACCACCTAAAAATTTATTAAAAATATTTTTCCAAATGCTTTATTAATATAATTATATTCTAAAATTA
>NPIE01004616.1_pt1 | contig 43558 bp, 33 predicted proteins | sample 8637661 | NCBI WGS metagenome assembly NPIE01 (sample SAMN07420842, study PRJNA396082) | bioreactor metagenome | isolation source: sample BA12 brine-fed electro-methanogenic bioreactor BA | place: Japan: Kochi | collected 2016-12-09 | reverse complement strand
GATGGCTGACCGCTGATGGCTGATGGTTGACCGCTGCCGACTTTCGTTGTCATTTCGCTAGGGCGTGCTATAATGCCGGGGTACTCGGTCTTGGAGGTAAAAAAGAATGGAACCATATCTTAATGTAGTCCAAATGCTGCTGGGCGTGGCCCTGGTTGTGTTAGTCCTCTTCGAGGTGCGCAGTAGTGGGATGGGTGGCGTTTTTGGCGGAACCCAGACGGGGCTCATGCGCAAGCGCCGGGGTGCGGAATTGCTGCTCTTCCGGCTCACGGTGGGCGTCTCGGTAACCTTCTTCCTGGTCGCCATCCTGAATGTACTTATCCGAAGCTAACGGCAGTTCCATGCAAGGACGAGGGCTGAAGGCCGGTGGGGAATGCAAAGGGCCTTCTTCCTTCGTCCTTTCGCATGTTTCCTTGTCGGAGTTTTGAGAGAAGGGTAACGGCGTTTACAGTCGCTGATAACTGATGTTCCGTCGGATTGGTTGGCAAATACTGCTCGTCGGGGTGGGTTTTCTCCTCGCCGCCGCGATGTTAGCGTATATGGCGACGACGTACACCACGGAGTTCCGGCCCGCTCCGGGCGGAACCTACGTGGAGGCCGTCGCAGGCTTTCCGCAGACCCTCAATCCCTTGTTGAGCTTTTACAACGACGCCGACGGCGACGTCACCGCGCTGGTCTTCAGTGGCCTCACGCGCATGAATCTACAGGGAGAGGTCCAGCCGGATCTGGCTCAACGCTTGGAGATTGATCCTGGGGGGCTCACTTATACCTTCCGTCTTAACCCCCGCGCCCTCTGGCACGATGGGACCCCTGTTTCTGTGGACGACGTCCTCTTCACGACGAATCTCCTGCAAGACCCCGACTATCCCGGGCCTCCGGATATTGGGGCGCTGTGGCAATCCATCGACGTGCAGCCGGTGGATGAGCTCACCGTGCGTTTTGTTCTTGCGGCGCCCTACGCGCCGTTTATCGATTATACGACCATCGGGCTGCTTCCCGCTCACCTGTTGGAGGGGATTCAGGCCTCCGAATTGCCTGCGCTGGAATTCAATCGGGCACCGGTGGGCACCGGGCCTTTCCGGTTGGCAGAAGTAACCATGGGCGAAGGGCACATCACATCGGTTTCGCTGAAGCGTTTCTTGCGCTACTACGGTGAAGAGTCGATGCTGGAGAATGTGATCCTGCACTTCTATCCCACCGCGCGGGCGGCGTTCGAGGCTTACGAGCAGGGGTTGGTGGAGGGCATTAGTCGTGTTCCCCCGACCCTCCTGCCCGAGGCCTGGCGGAATTCCACGCTCAGTCTCTATTCCGCGCCCCTGGCTGAAATGTCCATGCTCTACTTCAACACCGCCGCCGAAGAATTGCCGTTGAGCAACGGCGATGTGCGGCGTGCCTTGCTCTATGGTCTCGACCGGCAGGCCTTGGTCGACGAGGTATTGATGGGGCAGGCTCTGGTTCCGCAGACGCTGCTTCTGCCGGGGACGTGGGCTTACGCGCCCGAAGCCGGTGCGCGTTATACCCACGATACGACCGAGGCTCAGAATTTGTTGGCCAACGCTGGGTGGACCCGGGGGGCTGTCACGGAAACGTTGCAGAACGACGCCGGAGAACCGCTGGTTCTTTCGTTACTGGTAGCTGATGATCCCCAAGATCGGGCAGTGAGCGCCTTTATCGCCGAGCAGTGGAGCCGGCTGGGGATCAGCGTGACCGTGGAGACCCTTCCGCCGTTGGCGCGCAATGCAGCCCTGGACGCGCGCATTTATGAGGTGGCGCTGGCACACTTTTCGATTCCGGGGGACCCCGATCCTTACACCTTCTGGCACCAGACGCAGACGGGGATGGGGGGGCAGAACTACGCTGGTTTTGATCATCGTCGGTTGAGCGAGGTCGTGGAGCAGGCGCGCATCACGGTGGATCACAATGAGCGACGCGCGCTGTACACCGAATTCCAGCAGATTGTGATGGACGAAGTGCCTGCCATCCCGCTCTACGTGCCGGTTTACACCTACGCTGTGGATCAACGAGTGCAGCAGGTGCAGATAGGGCCCTTGATGCGAAGCGGAGATCGTTTCCGCAATATCGCCCAGTGGTCGGTGCTACAACGGCGAGTCATTGTCAGCGAGCGCTAAGGTCCGAAAACTGAATAACTTTCCGATTTAGCCAGCTTGTAACGCTCGTTTTTGGCTTGCTGACGGTGAGTTATAGATTTACGGACTTTAAACCGGTTGGGGGCGGCGCTTCCTCGGCTGCAGGCGCCCCGCTGTTCAAGGGCGTGGTTTGAAGTTGTACTCATTCGCTTTCTCTGTATAATTACCAAGACGTATCGCTTACTATTCCAAAGGAGGAAACTATGACAAAGAAATGGGTGTATCTGGCCCACAACGGCAAGGCTGCTTACGAAGAGGTGATCGGGCACGAGCCGACGCTGGACGAAATGAAGGCCATCTTCGGCGGTAAGGGGGCCGGCCTCATGACCATGACCGCTGCCGGGATCCCCGTCCCACCCGCGTCCACCATCACTACCGAGGCCTGTGTCGAGTACATGCGCACCGACGAGTTCCCTGAAGGCATGTGGGAGCAGGTCCTGGACTCCGTAAAGGTTCTGGAGGAGCAGACGGGCAAGACTTTCGGCAAGGGGCCGAATCCCCTGTTGGTCTCCGTGCGCTCCGGTGGTCGGCTCTCCATGCCCGGTATGATGGACACCGTCCTCAACCTCGGTCTCAATGATGAGACCCGCGTGGCGCTGGCCGAGCGCACCGGTGATGAGTGGTTCTCCTACGATGCTTATCGCCGCTTCATCACCATGTTCTCCGACATCGTGATGGATTACTCCCGCGAGCACTTCGAAGCAGAGCTGGAGAAGCTCAAGGAGGAGGAGGGCGTCGAGCTGGACCCCGAGGTCAGCCTGGAAGGCCTGAAGAAGCTGGTGGGCATCTACAAGCAGATGTACCAGGAGAAGTTTGGCGAACCTTTCCCCAGTGATCCTTACCAGCAGCTGCGCCTCTCCATCCGCGCTGTCTTCGATTCCTGGAATGGTGAGCGGGCCATTGCTTACCGCGAACACGAGGGCATCCCGCACACCTGGGGCACTGCCGTCAACGTGCAGACGATGGTCTTCGGCAACCTGGGCGACAACTCTGCCACCGGCGTCTGCTTTACCCGCGACCCCTCGACGGGCGCGCACGAGTACCTCTACGGTGAGTGGCTGCCCAACGCCCAGGGTGAGGACGTCGTCGCCGGCATCCGCACGCCTCGCAAGATCAGCCTCCAGGCTTCCCGCGAGTGGGCGGAGTCCCGTGGTATTTCCGAAGAGGTGCGCCAGGAGAAATACCCCAGCCTCGAAGAGGCCATGCCCAAGACGTACCAGGAGTTCTCGGAGATCGCCGCGAAGTTGGAAGCCTACTACGATGATATGCAGGACATCGAGTTCACCATTGAAGAGGGCAAGCTCTGGATCCTCCAGACCCGCACGGGCAAGCGCACCGCGCACGCCTCTGTCAAGATCGCCGTCGACCTGGTGGACGAGGGGGTCATTGACGAGGAGACCGCCGTCATGCGCGTCGAGGCGCGCTACGTTGAGCTCTTCCTGCGTCCCAGCTTCGATCCGAAGGCGGAGCGCGAGCTGATCGCCGAGGGGCTGAACGCCTCCCCCGGCGCCGGCGTGGGCAAGGCCGTCTTCGACGCCAAGCGCGCCAAGGAGATGCAGGAGGCCGGGGAAGACGTGATTCTTGTCCGCCCTGAGACTGCGCCCGATGACGTGCCGGGCATGTTGGCCTCCAAGGGCGTGCTCACGCAGAAGGGTGGTTCCACCTCTCACGCCGCTGTCGTGGCGCGGGGTGCCAATCTCCCCTGTGTGGCGGGCGCCGAGGGCATCACCGTCGATACGAATAAGCGCCAGTTCACCACCACGGAAGGCGAGGTCGTCAAGGAAGGCGAGGTGATCTCTATCGATGGCTTCATCGGTGAGGTCTACCGGGGCGCCGTGGAGACCATCGAGACCGTCTGGGAAGAGCAGACCGATCTGCTGCGCTTGCTCGGCTGGGCCGACAAGATCCGCCGGCTGGGTGTACGCGCCAACGCCGATCAGGCGGACGGCGCCGAGATGGCCAACCGCTTCGGCAGTGAGGGCATCGGTCTGGCCCGCACCGAGCACATGTTCTTCCACCCCGTAGCCCGCGAGGCCGTGGTTCGTATGATTGTGACCGAGACCAAAGAGGGCCGTGAGAAGGCGCTCGAAGATATGCTTCCTATTCAGGAAGAGGACTTTGAGGCGCTCTTCGAGGTCATGGACGGCAAACCCGTCATCATGCGCCTCATTGACCCGCCCATGCACGAGTTCTTGCCCGCCAAGGACGAACTCTTGGAGGAGGTCACCCGCCTGCGCTGTGAGAATCCCGGTTCCGAAGAGCTGGTCGAGAAGGAAAAGATGCTTGAGATCGTCAACCGGCTGTGGGAGACCAACCCCATGATGGGGCTCCGTGGCTGCCGGGCTGGCATCATGTACGAAGGGCTCACCGAGATGCAGACCCGGGCCTATTTCCAGGCTGCCTGCCGAGTCGCCAAGCGCGGCATCGACGTGCATCCGGAGGTGATGATTCCCCTCGTGGGCCACGTGAACGAGCTCACGCTGGAGAGTGAGAAGCTCAAGGAGGTCGCTGCCCAGGTTATGGAAGAGGAGGGCGTCGAGGTGCCCGCCATGTTTGGGACCATGATCGAGGTGCCGCGTGCGGCCCTGGTCGCCGCCGAGATCGCCAAAGAGGCGGAGTTCTTCTCCTTCGGCACCAACGACCTCACGCAGATGACCTTTGGCTTTAGCCGCGACGACGCGCAGGGTAAGTTCCTGATGCAGTACGTCGATATGGGCATTCTGCCCGACGATCCCTTCCAGACTATCGACGAGGAGGGGGTGGGCAAACTGGTGGCGATGTGTGTGGAGGACGCCCGCAAGGCCAACCCCGATATTGAGGTAGGCATCTGTGGTGAGCACGGTGGCGATCCCAAGTCCATCGATTTCTGCCATCGCGTCGGTTTGGATTACGTCAGCTGCTCGCCTCCCCGCGTCCCTGTGGCGCGACTGGCCGCAGCCCAGGCGGAGATTCGCAATCGCGAGAAGTAAGCTGGTGTCGATTTCCAGACGGCGCATCCTCAGCTGAGGGTGCGCCGTCTGACGTTATAGCGAGAGAGTGAGGGGATGGGCGCACCGCAACGCAGAGCAGGTGAATGGGGCTGGTGGCTGGGACTTCTCCTCCTGGCGGCCCTTCTGCGCCTTCCCTTTCCCCTGTGGGACGGGGGGATCGCGGCCCATCCCGACGAGCGCTTTCTCGTGGGCGTCGCCGAGCTGACACCCCTGGGGGCGAACCTCTGTGCGCTGGCTCCCGGCTTCCCCTACGGACATCTCCCCGTCTATCTGGGGCGACTACTCGTGGCCCTGGCCCCCGGAACCGATCCCCTCTTTGCGCTGCGCCTCCTCTCGGGATTAGTGGGCGTGTTGCTCGTCGCCGTGGCGGGCGCGCTGGGCCGGGAGTTGCATGAGCGCAAGGAGGAGGGATGGATGGCGGCGGCCCTCCTCGCGGTGGCGCCTTTCGCCCTGCAGCAGGCTCGCTTCTTCACCGTCGATCCCTTCGCGGCCCTCTTCGCCTCGCTGGCGGTGCTCTGGGCGCTGCGTGGGCGCTGGGCGGGCGCGGGCCTTTGCGCAGGATGGGCGGTGGCCTGCAAGCTCTCGGCGGGGTGGGTGCTCGCTCCGCTTCTCTTTGCCCTCTGGCAGCGGGCTCCGCGTCCGAAGGTGGCTCTCGTCCGGCTGCTGGGTGCGGGGATGGGCGCCTTCATGCTCGCGGCCCCGTGGTCGCTGCTCGCGCCGGTGGCCTGCTGGGAGGGGCCGCTCACGCAGGCAGGGATGGCGGCGGGACGTTTCCTCTTCCCCTACACGGTGCAGTACCGGCGCACCCTGCCCTATCTCTATCCCCTCGTGCAGTTGGGGCTCTGGGGACTGGGCCCGATCCCGACCCTCGCCGGGGGGCTCGGGCTGGTGGGGATGGGCGCCCGTTGGCGGCGACTCTCTGGAGAGAGACGCGTGCTGTGCGTGTGGGTGCTGCTCTATTTCCTGGCGACCGCCGGGCTCTTCGTCAAGTTCCCCCGCTATCTTCTGCCCCTCTATCCGGCGTGGGCAGCCCTCGCCGCCGGGGTTCTTTACCGGCTCCTGAGGAGTCAGGGGCTGTTCCGTCTCTCCGCCGGCGCCCTGTTGTTGTTGGCGGTGCTCCTGCCGGGTGGGGCCCAATTCGGCCTCTACGGGACGTCTCATCCCTGGGAGGAGGCCTCGCGCTGGCTCTACGCCCACGTTCCTGCCGGCGCGACCCTCGCCGTGGAGGCGTGGGATCATCCTCTGCCCGTTTCCCTGCCGGAGGGGGATGCAGCGCAGTACACCCAGCTTCTCGTGCCGCTCTTTGACCCGCCTACGCCGACGCGGGCGGCGACCCTGGCGGAGATTCGCAGTGACGCCGATGTGATTATATTGGCGAGCCGACGGGGGTACGGGGCGCTGGCACGCGAGCGGGAGGAGCAGGCGGAGTTGCTGCGCTGGTACCGGGAGGTGCTGCAAGAGCGGGAGGTGATCGCCTTCGGGCGCTGCCCTCGCCTGGGGCCGGTGGCCCTTGCCGACGATCCTCTCGCCGACGCAGGGCTACCGGTGCCGCTCCCGCTCGCGACCCGCTGTGGCGCGCCGTTGGCGCTGCGCCTGCCGCGCCTCGACGAGAGCTTTCGGGTCTACGACGCGCCGCTGGTGCTTTTGCTTGTCAAGTGAGACACGGGGAGCGCCGGCTCAGTTGCGGGGTTCGAAGCGCAGTACCGTCTCGCCGATGCGAATCTGATCGCCCTGGACGAGCCGGGAGGGGCCGTTATTCAGGGGCTCTCCGTTGAGCAGGGTGCCATTATGGCTTCCCAGATCCTCCAACCACCAGGTGCCTTCGCGCCAGAAGAGAAGTGCGTGGTAGGCCGAGGCGAAGGGATCCTCCAGGATCAGGTGGTTATCGGCGGCCCGACCTAGCGCGGTGACGGTCCGCAGGGCCAATCGTCCCGCGTAGCCCCGCTCTCCCTCCAGGACTGCCGAGGGCGGTTCCGTCAGTTCGTCCTCCCCCTGGCGTTGGAGATCCCGCCAGAGGACGTAGAGCACCAGCCCCAAGAAGGCATAGAGCACCAGGGCAATCAACAGCCGCAGGCCGAGCAGCAGTTCGGGCATTCAGACCTCCACCTGATAGGGTTTTGTATCGCCCCCGCGCTGCCCGCCGTTTCCTCCGTCGCCGTCTTCGATGTAGACCATGTCCACGCCGGAGAGGGTGATGAGGTCGCCGGGACGGAGGACGGTCTCCTGTACGGGGAAGCCGTTGACCTCGGTGCCTCCGGTGCTGTCGAGGTCGCGGAGGAGGTAGCGCCCGTAGCGGCGGCGGAGTTGGGCGTGGTAGCGGGAGACTCGGGCGTCATCGATGACGAGATCGTTGTCGAGGGCGCGCCCCACGGTGACTGTCTCGGCGGCAAGATCGAAGGTCCGGCTGCCACTGATGATCAGATAGGCCAGGAGCTTGGCCTCTTCCTGTTTGAGCTGTTGTTCTAGCCGGCTGAGATCCAGGTCACGGGTGCGCTCTTCGGTAGGCGCGGCGCTCTTCTCCAGGGGCGTGATGCGCACCCCTCGCTCGGGAAGGGTGGGATCGGCAGTAAGGCATACGGTGGGTGGGTGACGCAACCGGATGTGCATCCGGCGCACGAGCGCCTGGAGCCCCACGGCGAGCTCCTCTGCCAGTTGGGGGTGCTCGGTCTGAATCGCCGCGAGATCCCGGGGATGCACGGCGACGCGGTAGTGTCCGGCGACGTAACGCCGTCCGTCGGGCCCGATCTCCTCCCCATCCTCCAGGGCTTGCACGAGATGGGCCGCAACCTCGTGGGGTAGCAAATGCTCGGCGAAGAGCCGCACGAAGGGTTCTTCGATCAGCTGTCCGATCCGGGATTCCAGCGCCTTTAAGCCTTTCATGCGCCTGATTATAAAGGCAAATGCGCAGGGGCCAAGACGGCGCCCGTTCGGTAAGATTATCTTTTGATTGGACACGGACGGTACATCTGCATTGTTGTCTCCGCCGTTCCTGCTACAATCAGGGTATGAGACGCATACTGTACCTATTATTGAGTGTCCTGCTGGTAGGTTGCGGACCGTTACTGAGGCCCTTGGGGGAAGTTACGCCTACTTCGCCCCCTGTCCCCCCCACCATCACGGCCCTCTCCCCCGTACCTACACTCACGCCGTCTCCTCCCCTGCTTACGCCTACCAGCACTCCCCCTCCGGAGTTTCACGGGCTGGACGTGGCGGGGATTCATGTCTATCCCACCCCGCTCCATGTCGGTGATCAGCTCACGGTCGATGTTGTGCCCCGGTTGCCCGAAGGCTGGACCGAGCCCCTCACGGTCACCTTACACTTCCCCGATGAGGGGCATGCCTCCGCCCCCGTCGGGCCTTATGCCTTTGGCGGCGCGTCGCGGGCGCGTTTTATATGGATCTGGACGGTGCCCCAGGCTGCACGCCTGTCACTGACCGTGACGCTGGCGTTGCCGTCGGAGGCGGTCGTCGAGGCGCCCTTCGTCGACATGCTGACCGTCACCCTGGAGCCCCGTTCTGCTGAGCCGTTGTCGCCCCCCGAGCCGGAAGCGGCGTGGGCGGTGGCAGAGCGCGAGCGCTTCCGGCTCCATTATCTGACCGGAACGGCGGCGGAGCGAGATCTCCCAACGCTCATCGAAAGTGCTGAGGCTGCTTATCTGGGGGTGACCCGGCAGCTTGGAGCGCGGGATGCGCCGCCCCTCGATGTCTACTTGCTTGATCGGGTGGTGGGGCAGGGTGGATACGCTTCGCGGGGGTGGGTGGCAGTCTCCTATCTCGATCGGATGTACGCTCCGGCGGATTTGGATCTCCTCTTTCGTCACGAGCTGACCCACCGTCTGGACGGAGCCATTGGCTGCGACGGCGCGCCGGCGATGCTGCGCGAAGGGTTGGCGGTGTTCGTGGCCGGGGGGCACTACTGGCCCGAGTCGGTGGCCCGGAAGGCCTCTCTTCTGCTCGATACGGGGGACTACATTCCCTTGCTCCGGTTGGCCGGCGATTTCTATCTGCATCAGCACGAGATCGGTTATCTGGAGGCAGCGGCCTTTGTCACTTACGTCGTCGAGGGGTGGGGTTGGGAGACCTTCGAGCGTCTCTGCCGTGCGGCGGCGTCGGCGGAGGGGACGGATGCGGAGCGGGTGGCTGCCGGGCTGGAGACTGCGGGGCTGGGCGAGCTGGAAGCTTTGGAGCGCGATTGGCGGCGCTGGCTGGGCACTCTACGGGCTACCGAGCAGGAGCGCGCGCTCTTCGAGATGGAGCTCTATCTGCTGGAGACCATGCGGGACTACCAGCGTCGCTATGATCGCGGAGTGAATTTCCGGGAGGGGGTGCTCTTCGATCCGGCGGAGGGGGCGCGTCGGGAGATCGTAGCCGATTTCCTGCGCAACCCTCGCGCCGCCGAGCCGATTGCTCTGGAGCTGCTGCTCATCATGGCCCAAGATGCGCTGCGGGCCCGCGCTCCGGCTGAAGCCCGGAGCTTTCTGGATACAGTCGTCGCTGTGTTGGAGGAGGGCTTCTTCGTCTCGGACTTGGCGCTCGATCTGTTGACGATTACCGAGGCTTCGCTTGAGCAGGGCTACGAGCCCTACCGGGTGGAGTGTGAGGCGGCAGGCTGCTTCGTCCACGCCCTCGACCGGGCGGCGTGGCCCGGGCAGGTGTTGCTCTACGCCGTCGAGCAGGACGGGCAGTGGCGGGTGTTGGGCCCGCAGCCTGAATAGGTGCCCACATTCGCCATTCGCCATTCGCTATTCGCCATTCGCTATTCGCATATTTTTGGAGGAGTTCAACGATATGACGTATACACTCTACACAAGCGCCGTTCCCTCGCCGCTGGGAACATTGTGGCTTTATGCTGCGGATGGAAGGCTCAAGCGCCTTGAATTCGAGGGTCCTGCGGAAACCGGCGGGGAGGAGTATCCGCTGTTGTTGGAGGCGCAGCGGCAGCTCGCTGCCTATTTCGCGGGTGAATTGCACTTGTTCGAGCTGCCGCTGGCGCCGGAGGGCACCCCCTTCCAACGGGCCGTGTGGGAAGCCGTCGCCGCCATCCCCTACGGCGAGACGCGTACCTACGCTGAGATTGCTGCGGTGGTGGGGCGGCCCCGCGCGGCGCGGCCCGTGGGGCAGGCCGTGGGCGCCAATCCCCTGCCGCTCATCGTGCCCTGTCACCGAGTGGTGGGCCAGGGGGGAGCGCTGACAGGCTACGGTGGCGGTCTGGAGCGTAAGACGGCACTGCTGGCGTTGGAGAGCGGACGGCGCTGATCAGGGCCAGATGGTAATCGCGTCTGCCGGGAGGGGAACGCCATTGCGTTGGGCCGGCAATCTCGCGCCCGTTATAGGATCGTAGAGCCCGACGACGACGCGGCTCCCCTCTTCCACGGTGGGCAGCCGGTGAACATCCCGGATAAGGTCGCCGGGCTGCCAGAAGGATGTTGGGAAGGCCCCAGCGGCTGGCGGGCCATCGCCGGTGGCGATTAGCTCCCCGGCGGCATCCAACAGATGTACGAAGACGGTGTAGTCGGTGAAGAGAGGGGCCTCTGCCTGCCAACAGAGGGTGACGGTGGTCTCATCTTCGGTGGGGGTGAGGGCGGCGTGGGTCAGCTGTACCGCCTCTCCCAACCCAATTTCCCCTTCAAGTTGTGCGATCTCCGGGCAGTCGGGCTGCTGTCCAGACAGCCGGAAACGGGTCAGCGTAAGATAGTCGCCGGCGGGCGCGCCGTCCAGCGTGATGGGCAGGCGCTCCTCATCCTCCTGGCGGTAGAGGGCCAGGTGGAGATCCCACGCCTGGGTGGGAAAATCCGCCGGGGGAAGATCGAAGCGATAGCCATCTTTGATGAAAGTCCCCGGCTGCCAGGCTGCCGTGGGATAGTTGCCCCGTCCGGGCCAGCTGTTGTAATTCCAGCGCAGGGTCGTATCGCCGGGTTGCGCCGAGACCAGCTGGAGGGTCAGCAGATAGTCTTCAGCCGGGCGCTCCAGGACCTCCCAATAGAGGGTCACGTCGAGGTGCCCCGCGCGCTCGTTGAGGTGCGCCTCATAGCCGAGTAGGCGGATCTCTTCGCCGAGGGTGGCCTCCCGCTCCTGCGCCGGCGCAAGGGCGGCGCGCTCGCTGTAGTGACGGGGTGGGAGGAAGAAGCCGGGCAGAATCGCGGCCACCGTCCACCAAGCCAGCCCGGCGAGCAGGAGGACGCTTCCAGGCACGACCAGACGCCGCCCCCAGCCGGTCCAGCCCCGGGCCAGCAGGAGGGCCACGGCGGGCAGCGCCGGAAAGAGCAGCCGTCCGCCGGGCGCGGGCGTCATCATGTTCCAGCGCAGCCAGCTGGCGGTGATCAGGAGGAACCAGCTCCCTGCCGCCAGCAACAGGCCCCGTTGCGGGGGCGTGCTCCGCTTCCATGACGCAACCAATCCCAGTAAGCCGCCGAGAGAGAGAATCAGGTAGGGGAGATAGAAGCCCGGGGGATAGAAGGTGCAGGGAAGCTGTCCCCAGAAGGAGCGGAACATCAGCCCCGTCTCGAGGAAGCCGGTGAGTGGAGTGTTCCAGCCCCGGCTGCCCACCACCTCCAACATGGGGCGGAGGGCGGTCACGTCCCCGTAGAGCTGCCAGTTGCGCCAGAACCACCAGCTGCCGAGGGCCAGGGCGGTCAGCGGGATGAGCAGCGCGCGAAGGGTGAGACGGGCGCGCGGCGCATCCCGGCGCCACCAGAGGGCGACGAAGAGCGCACCGCAGGGGGCCAGCGCGAGCCAGCCGCTGAGCTTGCTCAATCCCGCCGTCCCGCAGAGAGCGCCCAACAGGAGTGCGCGCGACAGGGGGAGGCGCTTCTCCTGCCAGCTGATCAGCGTCACCAGAAGGACGAGGCTGGCGAGGGGGGTGACGAGATTGTCGTTGTTCACCCCGCTGGCGACGAGCAGGAACTGGGGATTGAAGGCTACGATGGCGGTCGCCAGCAGGGCTACCCCTGAGCGTTTGGGGAAGAGGCGGCGCCCCATGGCGAAGGTAGCGGCGACCGTCACCGCTTGCAGCAGAGTGGAGCCCAGCCGTAGGAGGTGCAGAGTCAGCAGGGTATCCTGCCAGGGGAAGGCCTCGCGGTGGGGATCGTGACGGAGCACGGCACGGTTGTCGTAGAGGTGGGGCGCCTCCGGGCCGCAGGCCACGCGGGGATTGAACTCCCAGAACTCGGGCGCATCGGGGGCCTGCAGGCCGGCGATGCGCCCGAAGCCGGCGGAGAGGAGGTAGTAGAGTGGCGGCTGGGAGGCCTCCTGGCGGATGTGGTACGCTTCCATATCGAAGGACCCGTGGGTGGGCAGGTGTCCCGTCTCGGCGATGTAGCGAATGGCCTCGAAGTGCTCCGGCTCGTCGAGATTCTCGAAGGGCGGCAGGATGACGCCGTAAGCGATGCCCAATCCCAGGTAGGCCAGGAGGATGAGAAGCAGACCGCGTTTCGACTTGGTACTCATAGAAGGCCATTGTAACGGCTTTCGAGGTTTCGACAAGGTCGAGGCCTTGAGACTTGTGGCTGACAGCGATGATAAATATCCGCTTGAAAAAAGGTCAGGGCATGTTAGAATGCCTCACAGTTTACGTTCTGTTAACATCTGTCGCGTTTCATTAACGTCGCCGGAGGGGCTTTGCGGACCGAGTCTGCTCGCAAAGCCTTTTCATTGAAATAAGGTTTTGGGTAGGCTTGAGTCGGCGGATCCCTATGCCGACTTCCAAACTTCGTTATTGTGCCGCTGTTGTCTCTGTTTCTGGGGTGAGGATTGGAGAGAAGAATGCGCGGGTCCCGGCTGTTACCCATAGGATCTGTGGGCCTGTTGTTGATTGTGAGTTTTGTCGTCTTTCACTGCACTCAGCCTGTCTCTGCAGTGGTAACTGAGCGGGATGCGGTTTATTCTGCGACAGGTGTGGATGATGATGGCGTGCGCATAGAGTACGAAACCAAGCTGCGAGTGCCCCTTGAGCAGATTGAGGAGGTCTGGCAGTGGTTGGAGCTACGATATGCGGATACGTTGTGGCTAAATCAAGAGGGCTACGTTTTTCAGGCCACCTTTGGTGACGAGGATTTCACCGACATGTACTTCGACACGCCGGACCTCCAGATGTTAACGGCGGAGGGGGGCGTGCGTCACCGGAAGCGCGTCGTGCACTCAGGTCCTGCTGTCGATAAAGCTGGTCGTCAACTCCTTCAGATAAAACTGGATCATGGTGACGTTACCGGGGTTGCTCGTGCGGAGATCAAATTTGAGGTGCCCCCAAGGGGGAACGGCAGCTCCCTCGACGATGCGCATCCCATGTTAAGCCTGGTCCATCAGAGTCAGCGGGAGGAGTTCTATGCCGTATTTCGTGCCATGGGCATTGATGCTTACACGATGCGTCCTGTGCTGACCTTGCAGCAAAACCGTCGAAGAATTTATCTGGACGACCAAATAGGGGCCTTTGCTACGTTGACGCTAGATCTATGTTCTACAAATAGTTGGGGTACAGATCTAAGGTGGGCGGAGGCGGAGCTGGAATTGAATGAAATCCGGTACACCGAAGCCGGTGAAGCAGAGCGCCAGAGAATGGAGCGGGTCATTGAGACTATCCAGAGCGACTTACAGCAGACTTTCCCGGCCATTGTGCAGGATCAAACTCCTAAGTACAATACGGCGTTTGCGGCTATTGAGGCGGCCACTTGGCTGCCTGTGCGCCGGTTAATCCAGTGGCGGATGGATGCTGTCGATTTTATAGCTGTAGTTCTGGTCTCTCTGGTGACGATGTGCGGTGCTATCTGGTACGGTGGGCGCCGGTGGTGATAGCTTTTTAGCCGGCTGGTCCTTGCGTGCGGCGCTTTTTAGTCTGAGTCTATTGAGGGCCGAAAACTCAATAATTTCTCGACCGTCTGGCTTGCAACGTCTGTCTCCCGCTTGCTGGCGGCCAGTGATAGGTTTACAGACCTTAAGGAGTTTCTCTCATGCTTGATTTTAGTGCGCCTCCATCGGTGTCATTGGCTAACCTGGTCTTGAATTTCGCGATTGCGTTAGTGTTGTCCTTGAACGTCTCTTGGTATTACGAGCGTTATGCACAAAGCCTTTCCAACCGGCAGAAGTTCGCGAGGCTGCTGCCGATGCTTACGTTGACGACGACGTTGGTGATTACCATTGTCAAATCCTCACTGGCGCTCTCTCTGGGCTTGGTGGGCGCCCTCTCTATCGTTCGTTTCCGCACGGCAATCAAAGAGCCGGAGGAGCTCATGTTCCTCTTTATCGCGATTACCATCGGCCTGGGCGTGGGGGCGGATCAGCGCTGGCCGACGGTGATAGGCGTGCTCATTGTGTTAGGCTATATGGCCGTACGTTTGTTGCTGTCGCGCAGTCCCCAGGCGAGCAACCTCTACGTCAATATTGCCCTCGATGATGGAGCGGAGCAAGAGTCGCTCTTCCAGCAGGTCAACACACGGCTGTTGGCGCACGTCTCAACGCTTGATTTTCGTCGTCTGGATACTCGCGATGGGCTGTTGCAACTCACCTATTTCCTCTCCTGTGACGATCCCCAGGCGCTCAACGATCTGATGGACGACCTCAAGCAGCATCTTCCGATCCGCGAGATCAGTTTCGTGCAGCAAGAGCAAGTGTTAGGGGGCTAATTGAGGATTACGCCCGCTCGACCTGGTAGGACATCCTCATCACGTCGTCCCCAATCCAGCACGTCTCTGATACTGACGGGTTTTGTGTTCCTGGTTGCTTTCGTGCTGGGCTTCCTCGTTCAGCAGTACGACTGGCACGAAATGGTGCTGCGTTGGGGGCGTGATCCACGGGAGACTTTCGCCGCCTGGCGTATGCGCTCTACATTGCCGCTGGTTTCACTGGATATGCGCTTTGCCGACTATCAACAACTTCTTTCCCTACGTGAACGCGCGTTATGGTTGGATGTGCATGTGCCCTTGGAGGGCGAAAGCGTGTCCGCGACGGGGGTGATAGACTCGGGAGCACGCGAGACTGTGGAGCTGCGTCTTCCAGCTGGCCCGGCAAGGGGATGGCAAGGCGATGGGTGGCCCCTGGAACTGCGCTGGGCAGGAACGACAGATTGGGCACGGCTGGTTCCGGTTGATGAAATGCAGGCGGAGGCGACGTGGCAACAATGGGCGTATCTGGAAGCCCTGCGTCGCGAGGGTTTTGCGGCTGCGACGCAGATGCCTGTGCGTTTGGAACTTAACGGCAGCTCGCGGGGACTCTATGTGCTTGAGACGCCTGCCCCGGCAGCGTTTCACGTGGCCTTCGACCCCCAACCGGTGTGGGAAGCCCAGGCTGCCGGGGAGGCGCTGCTGTTCGAAAATGGCTTTCGCTATGCTACAGTGACCGTTATCGAGGGCGTGGCCTCTCCCGCTGCGGCAGAAGCGATGGCGCGCTTGCGTGCCGTGCAGCGCGGTGAGCTGACCCTCTCCGAGCTCGCTGATGCCGAAACCCTGGGCCGCTTCCTGGCCTTGACGGCGCTGTGGACGGGTGATCCCGCACCCGATTGGCGTACGCTGCGTTGGGCCTACGATTCAGCAACCCAGCAACTGCTCCCCGTGGGCGCGGGCCATCCCTGGACCGAATCCGAGCCGCTGCCGGAGGCCTTTCTCGATGATCCCGCCGTGCAGTCGGCCTACGCGCGTGCCCTCGTCGAAGTTTCCTCCCGGGCCTACCTTGAGCAGGTGCGCCGGGAGCGGGGTCCGGCCCTCGAAGCCCAGTGGCTGGCTTTGGGAGCACCGGACACCCCCTGGTCGCTGCTCGAGGCGCGTCAGCAGTCGCTGCGGGCGCGCCTGGCCCCGGAGAAAGCCGTCGCCTCCGTGCTGGAGCGTGATGGTCCGGGTTTCGTGCTGTTCCTGGCGAATCTACAACCCTTCCCTCTGGAAATCACCGGTCTGGATGCTGGCGGTGCGGCCCTGCGCCCGCTCGATCCGGCCTGGGTGTACCCAGAGGACGGCGCGCTGCTGGTAGAGGCTGGCGACATGCTGGTGCTGCGGGCGGCGCGGGGAGCGCTGCCCCAGTGGGTGCGACTGCGCCTCCCCAGGGAGCTCACCACGGCGGGCGGCGATACGCTGACTGTTGTGGGCCGGCTGTGGGATGCGCCCGTGCCGGAGTTGCGGATTCCTGTGACGGATTTTGAGGTTGCTCCGTGATTCCACGCTACGAGTTCAAAATCCCCTGTGCTCCCGCACTGCTTCCAGAGATCGAGGCCTGGGTGCGGCTGCACCCTGCCCATTGGCGGGTGAGCTATCCACCCCGGCAGGTGAACAACATCTACTTCGATTCCCCGGACTTGCAGGACCTCAATGCCAACCTGAGCGGTGTGGGACGGCGGGAGAAGCTACGGCTGCGTTGGTATGGACCGGAGCTGACGTGCGTCACGGGCGCACAGCTGGAGCGCAAATGCAAGGATGGGCTGGCAGGCTGGAAGGAAGTCGCCTTCACCGCCGGGAAACTCGATCTTACCGGGCCGCCATGGCCCGCGCTGCTGTCGGCGCTGCGAGAGGGACTCGAACCACGTGCCCGGCTCTGGCTCGACCCGCGCGCCGCGCCGGCGCTCATCAACTCCTACCAGCGTGCCTACTACGAGACCCCCGATGGCGTGTTGCGCTTGACACTGGATACCCGGCTCCGGGCTTACGATCAGCGCTTCTCGTTGGTGCCGAATCTCAGCCGCCTGGCTTTGCAGCCGGAGCAGATGGTGGTAGAACTGAAAGCCCCTGTAGATGATCTTTCCAGCCAAAGACTGTCACGGGTGTTACTGGCGTTTCCTGTCCGTGTGGACCGTTTCTCCAAGTATTTGCACGGTGTGTTGGGAGCAGTGGATTTCGAAGGGGTGCTTGCTTGAGTTGGGAGGTGGGTGGTGAGAATTAGTCGCGAAGGCGCGTCAGAGGGGCGCTCCCCCATTGTACCCTCTCCGCCCGGGAAGCGGGCGCAGTGGCCTCTGGTGCTGGTTATCTTGTTGGTGGGTGCCGGAATGGTTCTTCTCGCATTACAGATTCGTCAGATCGTTGTTCCACATGCTCTCGGTGCACCCCAACCCGGTGTGCCGAGCCTTCCCACTGCCACACCCTTACCGCAACCCACGCCCACACCGACGGCGCCGGAGTTGGGCGACTTGCTGGAGACGCTCTATATCGACATCGCGCCGCGAGAGTTTGCCCAACTCGAAGCCAAGCGCGAAGAGGCGCTGGAGCGCTGGATTCTCCTCACCGATTCTGAGGACTTTGTCGATGCCGAACTGCGCTTCCGGGACGAGGACATCCCTGTGCGCTTGCGCTTGAAAGGGGATTGGGCCGATCACATTGCGCACGATAAGTGGTCCTTCCGCATCCAGACGCGAGACGACCGTTTTCTGCACGGCATGGGGGTCTTCTCAATCCAGGATCCATCAACTCGGACCCACCTTAACGAATATCTCTATCTAAAGGCGCTCCGGGCCGAGGGGGTGCTCGGGGTCCATTACGATTTCCTCCACGTCGTGCTCAACGGAGAATATATGGGCATCTACGCCCTGGAGGAGGCTTTCGCCAAGGAACTGCTCGAGTTCCAAGAGCGTCGCGAGGGGATCATCATCCGCTACGACGAGAATCTGCTCTGGGAATCCTGGGCCTTCTACGATAATTGGGTCACGCCGCCGGGGATTGAGCGTTTTTACATCATTGATGAATTCAACTCCGGGCGTGTGGAGCGTTCGCCCACCCTCTTAGCGCAACGTGACACTGCGGCGGGCCTGCTGCGGGGCTTTGTGACCGGCGCGCTGCCCGCCCCGGAGGTCTTCGACATGGAGCGGATGGGCAGGTTCCTGGCCCACTCCGATCTGTGGAACGCGCTGCACAGTCTGGTCTGGCACAATCTGCGTTACTACTACAATCCCGTGACGTCGCGGTTGGAGCCCATTGCCTTCGATAACGCCCCGCTTTCGCCTGTGTTGGATGCTGAGCAGGTAGGGCTGACTCTGGCACACTTCAACCACGATCCCTATCTGCAAGCGGCCTATGCCCGCGCGCTGTGGGAGGTCAGCCAGCCTGGCTACGTGGAGGCGCTGGAGGCGCGGTGGGGCGCGGATCACGCGCGTCTCTTCACGGCCCTGGAGCCGGAGTTCGGCGCGGAGGTGCTCCGTGCGCCGTGGGACGTACTGCGGCGCCGTCAGGAGCTCAATCGCCAGCGCTTGACCCCCCTCCAGACGACCTACGCTTATCGCGTGCGGGCCGCGGATGTGGCGGCTGCTGGTTTGGCTACCGAGACGTTGATACTGGAGGTGGGCAACCTCATGGATCTGCCCGTCGAGATCGTGGGGGTGCGCGTGGATGGTGTCGAAATTCCAGCGAGCGTCGCCTGGGTGGACGAGGTTTCGTCGCCCCATACTGTGCCGCCGCCTGTGGATGCGCCGGACCTGCTGGTGTTGCGCGCTCTCGCCCCCGATGCGGCAGCGCTGCCCTACGTTCGCCTCACGCTGCCGCTCACGGTCCCCTTGGATGCCGAGATCGAACTGCACGCCCGCGTCTGGGGGTTGACCGAGACCATCGCCCAGCCGGTGCTGCCCTCCTACGCCTTGCCCTTGACCGAGGGGCCGCGTCCCGCTGCGCCGCCACTGGAAGAAGCATTACGTCTGCATCCCTACCTGGAACTGGCGGACGAGGCTGGCTGGCTCACCATTCCCCCAGGAACGTGGGACGTCAGCGGCACGCTGGTGCTGCCCCCCGGCTATGGCCTGCAGCTCGGGCCGGGGACGACGCTGCGCTTCGGCGCGGAGGATTTCCTGCTTGCCGGCGGGCCTTTGGACTTCCGGGGGACGGCTGAAGCGCCGGTGCTACTCCAGCCGCAGGGTGAGGTCTGGCTCGGCGTTTTGGTGTTGGATGCCGAGACCCCCTCCTTCTGGGAGCACGTCACCATCGAGAAGACCGACACCATCGCGCGCGACGGCTGGATGTTCACCGGGGCGGTTACGTTCCACCGCAGCCCGGTGCGCATCAGCCACGGTCGTTTTCTGGGCACGCGCGCCGAAGACGCGCTCAACATCATCCGCTCCCACTTCGAAATGACGGATTGCGAGTTCGCCGACACCGCCTCCGATGCTTTCGACGGTGATTTTACTGAAGGACTGGTCGAGCGGTGCGTCTTCCGCAACGTCGCCGCCGACGGAATCGACGTCAGCGGCTCGGATTTAACGGTGCGGGACGTACGCTTCTACAATCTGGGCGACAAGGCCCTCTCTGTGGGCGAGGCCAGCCGGATGGTGGCGGAGAACGTCTTCGTGGATACGGCGGACTTTGGCATGGCGAGCAAGGATGGATCGTATTTGGAAGCGTCGCAGGTGACGGTGCGGAATGTGGAGATCGCGGCGCTGGCGGCGTATATCAAGAAGCCCGCCTACGGCCCGGCGACAATGATCGTCAACGGTCTAGATTTCGGCGACGCCCCGCCGGAGCAGGTCGCGCTGGTGCAGACGGGGTGTTACATCGATCTGGACGGGCAGCGCATCTGGGGGTGGGAGGTAGACGTGGACGCGCTCTACGAGAAGTGGCGCGATTGAGTGATGGGTGAGCAGAGGGCGGTGAGTGGTGAGTAGTGAGCGGTAATGGGTAAGGAGTTGTGGGGGTTGCTCTTATCGTGCTTGCTGCTCGCGGGATGTGTGGCTGCGCCGCAGGCGCGGCTGGAGGGCTATCGTGAGCTGGCGGCGTGGCTGGAAGACAACGCGCTCCCCAACGAGAGGGTCGGCGTGCAGGAGCCGGGGGCTTGGTCCGGCTTGACGGCGCTGTCGCTGGTGGAACTCCCGGCAGGGAGCGATGCTGCTGCCCTACTGGAGAGCCTCGCCGAGCTGCGCCCCGACTACTGCGTGGGCCTGGGCAGTGTGCCCTGGGAGGGCGTGCAGGCTTCGCCCTGGTTTCGCGAGCGCTACCGGCGGGTCGCAAGCGCGGCGGCGGTGGACGATCCGCTCGCGCCTCTCACGCTCTATCGCTATCATCCCTCGCCCTTCGAGACGGGCGAGACCCTGCCTCTCGGTCTGGCACTTCAAGTCGAGGTCGTGGGGCATGTTATGGTGGAGGCGGTGCAGCTCAGCAGTCAACGTTTGGAGCCTGACGTGCCGGTCTACGTCAGCCTGACCCTGAGCGGTGACGTGCGCGAGGCGCTCCGCGTCGAGTGGCTGCTGCGCGATGCGGCGTCCGGTCGGGTGTGGCTGCGTGATGCTCACGCGGAACCCGGCGGTCTGCCCACCGACGCCTGGCCTGTGCGCGGCGTCGTGACCGAACGTTACATCTTCGCGCCCCCCGGCGCCCTGCCTCCGGGAGAGTACGCGCTGGAACTGGCCTTCACGCGGCCCAATCTCGCCCCCTTCGGTGAGCCGCTGCGGGTGGCGACGCTCTCTCGCCCGCCCGATGTGAGCCGGACGCCGCTATCCCCCGATCACCCGCTCGATATCACCGTGGGCAACGTCATCACGCTGGCAGGTTACGACGCGCCGGAACGCCTCGCGCCGGGCGACCCGCTGCGATTGGCGCTCTACTGGCAGATGGAAGATCTTGTGGAGAGGGACTTCAAGGTTTTTGTCCACCTCTTTGCCCCGGAGGGGGCACTCGTTGCGCAGTCGGATGTCGTCCCTGTCGGCTGGTCCTATCCCACGACGGCATGGCAGCCGGGCGAGACCATCAGGGATGTTCACCTTATCCTGCTGGATGGAGACCTGCCGCGTGGCGACTACCGTGTGTTGGTGGGGATGTATGACCCGGAGACGGGCGCACGGTTGCCCTTGCGCGATGCGCAGGGGACGCCGCTCGCGGATGACGCGGCGCCGTTGTTTACCCTCCGGATGCGATGAACTGGTTGCTTGATGCTTGACGCTCGTATGTCCAAAACCCAAAATCCAAAATCTAAAATTGAGCAATTTCTGCCCTTAGGGCTCTTGGTATTAGCATTGGGTGGGCTGCTGTTGCTTGGCGATGCGCTGGATCGGCTGCCACTGGCACCCGTCGCGGCGGACGGGCCGGTGTTGCGAGGCTGGCGGCGACGGGTGGCGGAGAGCCTCGCGGTGCTGCCGCCGGAGTTGGGCGGGCCGGGCCAGCCAGGCTTCTATCCGCCCCCGGGCAGTTACGAGCGCAGTCTGCGCGTCGAGCTGCGCCCCGACGAGCGCCGCGCGACCATCATCTACACCACCGACGGCTCGCTGCCCACGCCTGAGCACGGCGTAATCTACCGGCGTCCGCTGCGCCTGGACGCCCGGCAGCCCGGCGTCTCTGTGATCCGAGCGGTGCAGGTGCTCAACGGCGTCCCCGGCCCGGACGTGATCGGCGTGTACGTCGTGGGCTTGAACTCGCAGCTGCCGGTACTCTCGATGGTAGCCGAGCCGGACGATCTTTGGGGCGCGGAGGCGGGGGTGCTGGTCAATCCTTCCTTCCGGGGGCGGGAGTGGGAGCGTCCGGTGCAGCTGACGCTGATAGAGAGCGATGGAGGCTTCAGCCTCCCGGCGGGGGTGCGCATCCACGGCAGGCCGGAGCCCCTGGACGCAGAGAAGCAGTCGTTGCGGCTTTATTTTCGGGCGGATTATGGCGCGTCGCGGCTGGAGTATCCCCTCTTCCCCGACCATCCCGATCAGCCGGAGCTGGCGCAGACCTACGACCGCTTGCTGTTGCAGGCGGGCGACCGCAATGGCTGGTGGACGCTCTTCCGCGATGAACTGGTCGCCGAGACAGCGCGCACGCTCGACTTGCCGACAGCGCAGGGACGGTATGTGCACCTCTTCCTCAATGGACGCTCCTGGGGGCTCTATCGCCTGAGCGAGCGCGTGAATCGTTTCTTCCTGCGTGATAACTTCGGCTATCGGGACGTGGACGTGGTGCAGGAGGGATCGGCGCGGGAGGGCAGCGCTGACGACTGGGACGACCTCGTGGACTGGGCCGTGGACCACGATTTGGACGAGCCGGCTGCCTACGCTTACGTCTCGGAGCAGCTGGACGTGGCGAGTTTCACGGACTTCGCGGTGCTGCAGCTCTACTTCGGCTTCTCTGCCGACGATCTCTTTGCCGTGCGGGATCGCGGCGGGCGCTGGCATTTCGTCTACGGCGGCGGGGCGGCACACTTCGCCCAGCGCCCGGACGAAGCGCTCCAAGCGCTGGCGCTGGAGGATACGGATTCCGCCCTGTTGCTGCGGGCGCTGATGGACAATGCCGACTTCCGCCGGGAGCTACAGGCGCGGGTTACGGCGCTGCTCAACACCACGCTCGCGCCGGAGGCGATGGCGGAGCGGGTAGCGGCGTTGGAGGCGACCCTCGCCGCGGATATCCGCTACGAGGAGGCCCGCTGGCCCACGCCTGCCGATTGGGCGGACAATGTGGCGCAGTTGCAAGCGTTTGTTGCCGCGCGCCCGGCGGCGATGCGGGAAGCGCTCGGCGAGTTGTGGGGGCTGACCGCGCCGGTGACGGCGCAGCTGCGGGTCGAACCGCCCGAGGGAGGGCGCATCTTCGCTGGCGGTCTAGTGCTGCCCGAAAGCGGGGAGTTCTTCCCCGCGACGACGGTGGAATTGATGGCCGTGCCCCACGATGGCTTCACCTTCGCCGGCTGGGAGGGCGTTTCCGGCGACACGTCGTCGACGCTGCGCTGGCAGGTGGATGCAGCCCGCGATGTCGCGGGGCGCGGGATCACGGCCCGCTTTCGGCCCATTGAGGCCGACGAACTTGGTCCCTTCCCCAACGATGTCATCATCAACGAGTTCTGGATCAACGACAATGGCACGCGCTACCGCACCCTGAACCACCGGCCCATTACGGGCGATTGGGTCGAGCTGCTGGTGCAGCGTTCGGCGACGGTGGATCTGCGCGGCTGGCGGCTTACCGATCAGGACACGCGGGCGGGCGGCGATGAAGGCTCGCTCATCTTTCCTGCTCTGGACGCCTTCGCCGCCGTGCCCCGTGGGACGGTGATTCTTATCATTGCCACGGAGCAACTGGAGAACGCGGCCTACTTCCCCATTGACGATCTGGATCCCAGCGACGGGCGGATGATCCTCTACGTGGGCAACGGTACCCTGGACGTGACCACCGATCCGGGCTTTGGCATCGGTACGCGGAACGACAACCTCGTGCTGCTAGCGCCTACCCCAGAAGGGGAGGTGGGCATCGACTTCGTGGCGGAGGGGACGGCGGTGACGCCCTACTCTTTCGGCGTGCTGGCCGATGGCGTCCGCTTCGAGAACCCCTTCCGCCGCCTGGGGCGTGACGATGGCGCGGTCTTCACGGGTCTCGGCGCCAACGACGACGGCGCGCGCGACTGGATCGTGGATCCTTCGGCGTGCGAGTCAGGGGACGAGATCTGCCTGGACGCGGTGAATATCCTCACGCCCGGCGCGCTCAATCCGGGGCAGCGCTGGGGGCTGTGGTGGGCGAGATTATGGGGGAAGTGATGCGCAGGAAGTCGAAGCCGTGAGCAGCCAGTGAATAGGAGGCCGTTCACGGCTTTTTGTATTCTAGCGGGGATTACGGTTTCCGCACTACCAAGGGTAGGTATAGGCGGTTGGTTTGTCCGAGGATCCCATAGGTTCCCGGTTGGTCGATCCACGCTAAGATATGTCCTGGACTCTGCTCGGTAATCGTGAACGTTTCTGTGACCCAGGCCCCGTTGTCCGAATAGTAGAGAGCCTCGGTGCCGGCAATCACACTGCCGGTATTCTTGAAGCCCAGCAGGAGTAGAACCGGAGTGTTTGACGGGTCTCCATCCAGGGTGAAGAAATGATCCGCACCGTGAAGGTCACCGCCAGTTCGAGGCTCGGTGTAGGTAAGTGTGAATGTCATCTCCGAAGTCAGGCTGTTGGAGGGGACGTGTATTGCCGTGAGATGGTCAGGATGGGTTATCCACAACAAGCCCCCTTCAGGGCCTATGTAGCGGTTATCGGTGGGCAGGGGGGTGGGCGTGGGAGTGGGGATAGGGGTAGGTGTGGGGGGGGCCGGAGCATTACGGGCGCAGCGAAAGCTGATGTGTTTATAGATCAAGGCCGATGCTTCATCATGGCGCACCCAATTGGTCGCCAAGCGGGGATGTGCAAACCATCCTCCACCGCGCACGATGTAATCCTTACCCAGATTGGTTGCTGGTCCTTGAGGGTTATAGTAGGGGGATCGGGCATAATAGTTGCTTTGATAAAAATCATTCACGAAATCTCTAGCATTGCCGGTCATATCTAACACACCATAGGGACTGGAGTCTTGCGGATATGAGCCTACCGGGACTGTATCCCCTACACATGGCATGGCCCTATCTTCAGGAGCGAGAAGCGCCATATTCGCATGGTCACATGTGGGTTCTTCATATCCCCAGGAGAATGGGCGCAAATCGGTACCGCGTGCTGCTTTTTCCCACTCCGCTTCGGTGGGGAGCCGTTTGCCTATCCACTGGCAATAGGTATGAGCGTATTCCCAGGCGACATTGAGGATGGGATAGGTGCCATAAGCCGCATTTGTGTAATAGTCGGGCCGGGTTGTCGAGGCAATGGATAGCGGCGCAGGACAAACGTTCGCGGCCACGCAGGCAGCGTATTGTGCGTTGGTAACCTGTACCTGATCAATGAAAAAGGCGTCTAGATATACCAGGTGAATCGGCTGCGCATCGCTATCGCAATGCAGGGAAGTGTGATCTTCTGCACATCCCATGGCAAAGTGTCCAGCAGGTATGTAGATTTCATTAACACTCGTGATAGTGAGGCTTTGCCCGTTGCTCTGTCTCGGGTTTTGCGCGGCACCAGATTGAGATCTATAGCTGAGTGCGAATAGCAGTATAATCCCCACGACAACCACCGCATACCAGGTTTTTCTTCTCATATCTCTCCTCTCATGCCAGAGTGCTCGGCGAGCGTTAACCTATTGGAAGGGTGTCAGCAAGATCTCTGTAGCGCGGTCCTCTCCCGCCGTGATGATTTCCCAGCGTTCTAACGAGTCTAGCCAGTAGGCACCTACTTGTAGCCAGGGCATTGCTGTATCGTGCCCTAGTTCAGGCGTGAATACATGGCGTTGTATCAACAAGTCTCCTGGTAGGAGCGTATCCGGTGAGACTCCCAATCCATCTCCTGTCGCCAAGAGCTGTCCGGTATCATCGAGTGCATGGGCCATGATTGAGAAGGGGCGGGTATTGGCCTCGGTGACCGTCCAATAAGTCCATAAAACCGGCGGATGCGTGTGGGGCGCCTCAATTCGATATCCAAGAAACATGAGCGGTCCTTCTAATTCAAGGGGGGGCGTAGCGCGTATTTCGGCGGTGCTGGGTGGATGCCCGGCTGGTAACAATGCAACCTCGTCGGTGGAGAGGGTTTGGAGCGCCGCAATTCGAGAGCGAGTATCCCACTCATAGAGTGCAAAGGGCGGATCCTTGCGCGGAATCCGTTGCTCGTAAGCCAATCGAGTGAGCCCCAGGTGTTCGAGGGTGAAAAAATTCACACTCTCGTCATTCAAGCGGCGCGCATACCACCCCCGACTCTGTCCCCCATTGGGATAAATCCAGGTCTGGGTGCAGTCAAAGGTAATCAAACGCAGAGCATCCGCCCCCAACCCCTCGTGGGCACTTTCGGAGGTCAGCGGGACGACGGGGACATTGCACTGTGCCAACCAGCGCCCTGCTGAGGATTCCGGAACGTGGTAGTAGAACAACACGTGTCCGATGCGGGCGTCGGGCTCGCGTTTGCGGAACCAATCGTACATCTCTGGATCCACCATCGGGATGCCGTTCAGGGTGGTGGTACTCATCACATAGTCACCCGGGGGAGGATCGAGTCGCGAGGGGAAGATGGCAGGCGTGTCGCCTCGAAGGGGGGTCAGCGGCGTATAATCCACGCCGTATACGGCGGGATCGTAGAAGATGAAGGCGGAGAGCTGTAGGGTTCCCAACTCCTTTTCTGCCTGGAATTGCGCCAGATCTTTATAAGCCTGTCCCCAATCGGTGTTGGAGTCGGAAAGATGACGCCACCCGTTTTTTGCTCCCCCGCCAATTTCGTTGAAGAAGGCCAAATAGTGAGGCGCCATACGTAGAGTTCCAAAGGCGAGCCAGACGAGTAATGCGTACTGTGTGAGGCGTGAGAGGCGAGGGGTACGTGTTGGGGTGTGCTTCATGGATTTCCGTTCGTCATCGCCTCTCGGGCGGAGTCCGGTTGCGGTTCCGATAAAGAGAAAAGGCAGGATAGGCAATAAATGTCTATAGCCAATATTCAGGGGGCTAAGCAGGCTGGTAACGAAATAGAGCAGGGGAAACAGGAGCAGCGATAGATAAGGGGACGTAGTAAGATGGAGAAGCAACGATTCTTCTGACCGTCCGTCTCTTTTTTGGAGGCGTAAGTTGTTGAACGTATACCCTATTCTTCTAGTGACACTCCATAGGAAAAGCAGTAGGGTGGGAAGCGGGGTTTTGAGGGCTAAAGCTACAGGGAAGTAGTACCACCAACCGTGCATACTGTTTTCACCGAGGAGAAAAGCCGCGTGACCATCAGCGGTATGTTGTTGCAAGCGCAGCCAGGGGATCGCATGACTGGCAGCCGGCAGGGGGACGGGGACTCCGGGTACATGACCGATCTGGAAGCTATAGAGGGCCCAAAGGGTGATTCCGGCATATCCCATATAGAGAGTCAGACGCCACAGACGGCGCTCCCGAAAAGGGAGCAATAGGATTAGGATACTCACCGGCAGCAGGAGCAAGGCGGAGAGTTTGGCACCTTGGGCCAGCCCCAATGCCATGCCCGCCAATAGTAACCGCGGATGGGTGGGGCGGCGCAGAAAACGGTTCAGCGTAAATAGGGCCAGTGTGATGAAGAGCGCTGCGCCCACATCGGTGCCTGCCACGGCTGCATGCGCCACCATATTGGGATCGAAAGCAAAGAGAAGCAGGGCCAGCAGTCCGGTGCCCTTTCCGCCCAGATCCACGGTCCAACGCCAGATCAAAGCCCCCAGCAGAACACCGAGCAGCCCTACCATGATTCGTGCCGGATAAAGCCACCCATCGAAGGGCCGAAGGGGATAGAGAAGTTGCTGGGTGCTCTGGAGCAGGGGTAGGCTTTCGGTCGTAGGGTAGGCTGCCTCCTGCCACGGTTTCAAGGTGGTGATGTCCGGTAGGGTGTGAAGAGGGAGGAGGGGCAAGGCTGCCCAGACTTTAATCAGTGGCGGATGCTCCTCGATCAGACGATAATCCCCGGTGCGGAGAATGCTGTACCCGCTGGTGATGTGCAGACCTTCGTCGATGGTAAGAGAGGTCTGGCGGGCGCCGAAGGCTGCCTGGGCTAGAAAGAGCAGGAGCAATAAGATCACGCCGTATCGGATGTGGGTAGATCGGGCTTTCATCAAGGATGTATTCTACTTTTACCCCGCGTTTCTGGCAAGCTCCCGCTGTTCCCTGGCTGACAGACCTCTCTTGACAGGTCGGGCTTCTGCTTTATAGTGCGGCTGTTCACGGTCGCTCGTGTCCCTGCCTCTCTTGAGATTTTGGGAGGGGGCCGGCAGGGGCCTGAGGTTCGAATCACTTCTTAGGGAGGTAAACAATGTTGAATGGTAGGCAATGCCTGATGCGAGGCCTGGGGCTGGCGGTGTTGTTGAGCAGCTTGCTGCTGTTGGCCCTCAATCCTTCAGGTTCTACGATCGCCACAATGGAGCCCGAGACGGCAGAAGAGCCAGTATTGGCACAGTCGGGCGCGGTTTTGGAGAATCCGGGCTTCGACAACGGGATCTGGTATGAGTTCCACGATCGTTACGGGACATGGCTGCCCCACTCCTGGGTTCCTGATGGGAATGTCTTCGATAGCCCTCAGAACTGGCGCCTCTGGTACATGCGGAACACGCCCTTGATCAAGTCCTTTCCCGAAACCGGCGTCGTTCATGGAGGGATTGAATCTGTGGCGTTGCGTTCCTACGACGGTAATGTTCAGGAGGGAGGTCTCTATCAGATCGTCTACAATGCGACGCCCTGCCTGGTGTACAATTTCTCTATGCACGCGCTCTCCCGTCCTGATGCAGACCTGCCTAACCAGAGTGCTCAGCTTCGGGTGGGCATCGATCCTACCGGCTGGCATCCCAATTCTTCCGTGGATCCCGCTTTCCCCGGTACCTATCCCGCTTCCACTGTCTGGGGTGTGCCAGGGGATTTCAAGTATCCCAATTTTGGCCGCCTGGAGGCCACCGCAGAAGCCCGTTCCGATAGAATCACCGTCTTCACGCGCGCCCTGGCCTACGGGGGCATCAAGCACGCCATCGTCTGGGATACAGGGGCATTGCAGGATGTAACGCCCGCCCGTATCGCGGATCCCGACCAACCGCCTGCCGCTGGGGGGGTGAGCAATGTCAACGTCTTCCCAGGAACAAATTCGGCGACGATCACGTGGAATTCTGCCGGTTCCGGAATCGGGCAGGTCTACTACCGGGTCGCGGGAGAGACGGGTACTCCACCGTCCCAACCGCTGACTTACACGACCTATCTGCCTTTAGTGCTGGGTGGTGCTACCAGGGACTGGCAGGCCACCCCGCTCAATAAGACTGCCACGACTCAACACTCTCACGCGCTCTCCAACCTGGCCTCGGGCCAGTACGAGTACATCATCGTGACTCGCGGTCTCTCTGGGGATGCCTGTGTCACCTGGGCTTCGGGTGTTCAGACCTTTGTGATTCCTTAAGCAGGGGACCGGGTGGCAATCCCGGAAATGTAGCGGGCAGTCTATCTTTCAGACTGCCCGCTTTTGTTGGATTGAGTTTCCTATTCGGGAATGGTAAGTGGCGGCAACGTCAGGTGGTCCCCGATAATCTGTCCGTTCACACTCACCGGGTGGCGTTCCAGTGTCTCCAGCGTGTAGACGCCGGTCTGGGGGGTGTAGTGACCGGCGGGCGCATCGGGCGGCAGGGGAAGACGATGGCGTTGGACGATCACGTCGCCGGGCCGCCACTGGTGCTCCGGAACGCCTGAGCCATCACCCACGCTCAGCGGGGTGCCGTCCGGGCCCAGTAGATGCAGCATCACCGAGAGGGTCGCGGCGGGTTGATGCTGCACCTCCCAGTAGGTCCAGATTTCCACCCCGGTGGTGGAGGTGTGGGCTGTGTGCCCCAGGAAGCGCAGGTCGCCGATCTCAATTCGATCCATGCTCGGGAATGCGGGTGCGATTCGGGGAGAGGTTGCCTCGTAAATGACGAAGGGTGGTTGCAAGCCTGTGATTTTCTGCTCGAAGCTTTTGTGCAGTGTTTCCAGTTGCGCCTGGATGAAGGTATCGTCGCCGAGCGCCGTTTCGCGGAAGAATGCCATCCAGCCGGGCGTGGCGTCACCCCCGGGCCAGAACCAGCTCTGCGTGCAGTCGAAGGTCACCTGGCGCAGGTTGTCGCGTCCGAAGCCCTCGGCGATCACGTCGGCCGGCAGCGGCGTGACGGGGACGGAGCATTGGGCGATCCAGCCCGCCGGCGGCGCCGTTTCCGTCACGTGATAGACGAAGAGCGCGTGGCCCAGTTTGGCGTCCGGCTCACGCTGGCGGAACCAGTCGTACATCTCCGGCTCGGCGGTGAGGATGCCCTGGAGGGTGGTGGTGCTCAGCGCGTAAACGCCAGACGCGGGATCGAAGCGGCGTGGCAGAACGCCAGGCGCAGCGTGCAGCGGCGGCAGTGGTGCGAAATCCAGCCCGTAGCTGCGCAGCGCGGCATCGTACTCGATGTGGGTGGAGATAAGGATCGTTCCCGTGTTATGTTCCCGCTGGTAGCGCGCCAACTCCTTGAAGGCCTGCCCCCAATCGAGGTTGGAATCTACCAGATAGCGATACCCTTCATCCGGCCCGCCGACGAGTTCATTGAAGTGGGCTAAGTAGTGCGGCGCGAGAGTTAGCGTGCCGAGGGCGAGCCAGGCAAGTAAGACGTAATGGGTAATGAGCAATGGGTAATGGGTGAAACGTGAAACGTGAAACGTGAAACGTGAAACGTGATTTGTTATTCGCCCATTCGCCTTTTTGCCTTGACCTTCTCGCCCATTCGCCATTCGCCATTCGCCGTTCGTCATTCGCCCCGCCCTGCCTGCCAGACCCACGTACAGGAGCGGGAGCACGGGCATCATGTGCCGGTAGCCGATGTTGAGCCGGCTGTAGATGATAAATATGCCGTAGAGTGCCGTGAAGGCCCACAACGCCAGCTCGTCTTCCCAGGGGCGACGCTGCCCGCGGAGCAGTGCGACGCCGCCCGCCAGCAGCAGCAACAGCGTCGGCAGCGGTGTTTTGATGGCGAAGGCCACCGGGAAGTAATATCCCCAGCCCTCGGTGGAGAACTCGCCCATAAGGAAGGCGGGATGCCCGCCGCCCGTCGCTTTGAGCACCCGCTCCCACAGCAGCAGATGGCTTCCCGCCGGCAGGGGGAGGGGGAGCCCGGCGACCGGGCGCACCTCGAAACCATAGGTGGCCCAGAGCGCGAGTGCGGCGACACCGAACAGGGCGCAGGATTGCCAGAAGAAGGGGGGCAACGTCTCGCGGCGACCAGTCCGGTGGAGTTGTACCATCCGTACCAAGAAGAGCAATCCCATGATGGGGAGCAGCAGCGCGGCGTTGAGCTTTGTGCTCTGCGCCAGTCCCAAGACCAGGCCCGCCGCGAGCGCCCGGCGCAGGGCGGGACGGCGCAGGAAGCGCCAGCTGGCGAAGAGCGCGGTGGTGCATCCCAGCGTCACGGCGAGATCGTTGGTCGCCAGCCCCGCGTGGGCTAGCAGGTTGGGGTCGAAGGTCGCCACAAAGAGCGCGAGCAGCCCGGCGCGCACGCCGAAGAGATCCGTGGCCCAGCGATGTATCACGGCGAGCAGCAGCACGCCCAGCAGCGCCGCCATCGCGCGCGGTGGCAGCACGATGCGCTCCAGAGGTTGGTAGGGATAATAGAACTCTTGCGTCACCCACAGCAGGCTGATGGGGTCCGGCGAGTGCCAGGAGGGGGCGTCGGCTGGTGATCCCAGATCCGGCACGAGCAGCAGCGGCAGGGCGTTCCAGATTTTGGCGAGGGGTGGATGCCCGTCATACTCGATGAGCAGCGTGTCGCCGGTGGTGAGGTAAGCGTAGGCGCTGGTCAGCTGCGGGCCTTCATCGCTGGTGAGGGAGAGCTGCGTGGCGGCATCCATCACCTGCCCGAAGAAGAGCAACACCAGCACCAACGCCGCCCAGCGACGGTACGTGTTCATCGGTTGGGCTTCCAAAATCTAAAATCCACAACCCAAAATCGCCCGGACGATGCGTTCCGCCGCGCCGCGTTGAGGACTCATATCCGTCGCTTCGAACCCAGCGCGCCCTCGTTCCAGCAGATCCGGCGTGATTGATAGAATGCTATCGTGGCTGTTGCCGACGATCACGGCGGCGCCCGCATCCACCAGATAGGTCCATTCTGTCTCCTGACGCGCAATCAGCAGCGGCGTCCCTAACGTCGCTGTCTCCTCTTGCAGCCCGCCGGAATCGGTCATCACGGCGCGGGCGTGGAGCACCAGGTGGAGGATATCGAGGTAGCCCACCGGCTCGATGATATGGAGGCGTGGGTGCCGCTTCACGGGTGGCGTGAGGGCCTCCATCACGGCGCGGGTGCGGGGATGGATGGGAAACACGAAGTCCCACGTCTCTGCCAACGTGTGGATGGCTTCCAGGATGCCGCGCAGTGTCTCCGGGGCGGTGTTCTCGGCGCGGTGGAGGGTGAGCAACACGTAACCCTCCGGCATAAGACCCAGCTCCTGCGCGAGGGTGCGTTCCGCCGCCAGCGGCGCGTTCCGCAGACAGGCGTCAATCGCCGTGGAGCCGACGACGTGGATACGGTCTGCCGGGATTCCTTCTGCCCGCAGGTGCCCCGCTTCCCGCTCGCCGGGAGCGAAGCACCACGCGGCGACGTGATCCGCTATGATGCGGTTGATCTCCTCCGGCATGGCGCGGTTGAAGGAACGGCAGCCCGCCTCCAGGTGGAGGGCGGGAAGGTGGAGTTTCGCTGCCGTGAGCATAGCGGCGAGGACGGTGTTCGTATCACCCAGCGCGATGACGGCGGCTGGAGTTTCCTCCTGTAGCACCGGTTCCAGCCGCTCCAAGATGCGGGCCGTCTGCACCCCCTGGGAGGCGGACCCGACTTCCAACCGGTAGTCCGGGGCGGGCAGGCACAGCTCCTCGAAGAAGAGCGTGTCGAGGGTGTAGCTGTAGTGCTGCCCGGAGTGAACCAGCCGGTGGTCGAAAGTGTCGCGCAGCAGCGGGATGACGGGCGAGAGCTTGATGAGCTCTGGGCGCGTGCCGACGACGGTGAGGAGCTTGGCGCGTGGCATTCAGATCCCCTTCGGCTGGGGCCTTCGTCCGGTGAGACGGTACCCGATCAGCCGTGTCTGAAAGCGCAGATGGGCCAAGATGATGCGCGCTATCCGCGCCTTCGATTGCCCGTAGCGGCGGACATGCAGCACCGTTGGGAATTCGGCGACGCGATAGCCCAGCAGCAGTGCGTTGGCCAGAAATTCGGCGGGCATAAGGAAGCCGTTGGCCTCAGAAGGGGTGCGCTCTGCCACCTCCCGCCGCACGGCGCGGAACATCGCCGTGTAAGTGTGTACCTCCCATTGGAGCAGCAGGCGATAGAGCAACGACGCCCCCTGGCTCAGGATCAGCCGGTAATGCGGCACGCCCTCCACACCCCCCTGCGGGTGATAGGGTGAGGCCACCACGATGTCCAACTCTGGCGTCAGCAGGGCCAACATGCGCGGAATCTCAGTGAAGGGATAGGTCCCGTCGCTGTCGGTGGTCACCAACACCGCGCCGCGCGCGTGGGCATAGCCCGTGCGCATGGCTGCGCCTAATCCCCGATTCTGCTGGTGACGCGCCACCTGCACGTCCGCTCGTTGTGCTGCCAGTCCTTCCAGCCGGCGCAGGGTTTCGTCACTGCTGCCGTCATCTATCAGGACGGTCTCGACGGTCTGCGTCTGCGCCAGTGTATCCATGACCGGGAACAGCGTTTCCGCCAGCCTTGCGACGTTCTCCGCCTCGTTGTAACACGGAATGATGAGGGAAAGGTCAAGATTTCTCACGGTTGCGTTTCCAATATAAAAGGCCCCGCGTATTCGGTGACACAGGTGTCGCCCACCAATCGGCGGGCCAGGACGATGTAATTGACCCTCTGTCCGGGAGCGACATCCGTGATGGTCGCGGCGCGTGAGAGCGGCGCGGCATTGTAATCCACGGCCGTGGTGTGGGCAAAGTTGAGGGAGAAGCGGGAGATGAGGGGCAGGTAGGTGGTGTGGGTCAGATGGGTGGTGTCGGTGATGGGGTTGGGCGTGATGAGATCATACCAGACCTGCGTGGTGCCCGGACCGCTCAGCTTCCAGTTGACGGTGACGCTGTTGGCGTTGGATGTGGCCTCGACATCGTAGATGAAACCGTCTGTGGATCGGCTGGGCGCGGGCAGGCGACCGCTGGCATAGGGGCTGGCGTGAAGGGATCCCGCATCCCAGAAGGTGTCGTAGTAGTGTACCGCATCACTGCCAGGTTCTGGCGAGGCGTAGAGGATAGCGGTGAGCTTGTTTCCCCGGGGCTCTGTGGTCACCACCAGTTCTTCCCACGTGAAGAGCGCCGTCTGCTCTCGGGACCATACGGTGCGGTGCAGCGGGGTGGGGTCGTGAATCGCGCCATCGTCTGTGAGCAGCGCCCCCAGCGGGTCCAGACCGATGCGCGCGTGCGGGAGTGCGCCTTCGAGGCTGTGATTGCGCGCATACATGGTCAGCTCGTAGGGCCGGCAGGGGGTGACCCCTTCCACCACCTGGAAGACGCCCGCTGTGTAGCTAGGTCCCCATTTGAAGTAGACCAGGGCGTGCCCGCCGTCCACATAGATGTGCTCGCGGACGCCGCCGGGTTTGTTGACATCATCAAATTCTGGCAGCACCGTGCCGTGAATCCACCACCGTTCCCACCCCTCAGGGATGAAGTGGTTAGGGTAGGCCCAGTGAAAGGGTAACTCATCGAAATTCCCGTTGACTAGTAAGTTGCCTCCATCGTTGGATACGGTATCGGCCAAGAGCAGCGCACCAGATTGGGTGCCCAGGGCCAATAGGCTGGTCAGCACAATGATCGCGGTTACGATTTTTCGATTCATACGGTACTATCTCCTTGAGTTGTGATGTGGCTTGTTTCCAAAAGCCAGGGTGATTATAACATCCTAGCGTGCTAGTCCAAAGGCCCAGACGATGAACCCTGCCGTACAGAGCCAGAGGGCCAGTGCACCTGACCTCTTCCATCCGCGAGCATGTTGCCACAGGTAGATTCCGCCGTAGAGCGGTAAGAAGATTCCAATTTCCATCAAGACATTTCGGTATAGGTAGGGGTTCTCGAACTGGAAGGCCGGTGCGCTGGGCAGGATACCAAAAGGTAGCTTGCTGCGCTCGTGACTGAAGGGCCAGAGCAACGGTAAAGGCCATACGCCGACCAGCATATCCATGAGGACGTGGGAGAGCCCCACCAGCGTTACTTGGATTCCGAGCCGCTGCCGGGTTGCGCGTTTCACGGGTAATATTGCGAGCACGAATATTGTAAGGAGCGGGAAGGTCAGGGTGCCTACCAGGGAGTGGGTGACGCGCAAGTCGGTCGCCATGGAGAGACGTGTGGCGTGGAGCTGGGGGATCACATAATCCAGGTCAGGCGCTACTCCCACAAACGTCAGCCAGCCAAGCCAGAGAAGGGCCCACCGCCGGTCGAGACGCTCGGTTTTGGCGGGCTGGCTGTTGGCATAGATTCCGATGGTGTTCAGGGTATGTCCGATAAACGATGACATAGTGCAGTTGCCTTGCTTTAATTGCCTCCCGAGAACTGGAGGGTTCCATCGTGTTTCTATCCTTGTGTTATCGAGGCTCTATTGTAACACAACCGGGGAAAGGTGCGGACCCGTCCGAGAGGTAAATAACCAGAGCGCCGGACCTTGAGGCGTCCGGCGCTCCTGCGGGTGAGCGTTCTGTGGTCTGATCTCGGGTCTAGGGTACGAAAGGCAGCACTACGGTGTCTATGGCGTGGATGATGCCGTTGGCAGCTTCCACATCGGTGAGAATGATGCTGGACTCGCGCCCCAGATTGTCGGTGAGGATGCCGCCGCTCTGAAGCAGGAAACCTCCCTGCAAGGTGCGAAGTCTGTTGGAACCCAGGATAGCACTGGAGTTGCGGCGCCCTCTCAGCACGTGGTAGAGCAGGATCTGGGTCAATGCACCCTGATCCAGGTCCCCAACGTTATCCGCGTTGAGCCCCAGCTCCGCGAAAGCGGCGTCGGTGGGTGCGAACACGGTGAACTGGCCGTTCCCGGAGAGGGTCTGCACTACCGCTGGATCGGCGGCGAGGACCGCAGCGATCAGCGTGCTGAACTCTCCCGTTTCCGCATTCACCGCGATAGCGACGTCAACGATGCTTGGCCCGGGTGGGGCCGCAAAGGCCGGGGCAGCACTTCCGGCAAACAACAACAGTACGGCGAGGATGGGCAACACTATCTTGAACCTGTTCATCTCTAGCTCCTTTTCAAACTGTATTAGGTGGTATGCTTGGTTTATGTTCCGTCAAACATGAACATCGTACCACGTTTGAATCAGTTTGTCAAGGTTAATTATAGGTTTTGTATAGGTTTTGCCAAAGGTGGCGCATTTTCCTCCCTAGGTCGACCTTCGCAGGCTTGCAAAGCGCTGGCACGGGCCGTGCCACGCCTCGCTCTCCAGCTGCTCCTCATCGTATGCGCCTCCGGTGTACGCGGCGATGACCCCCCGCCAGAAACGTTGGGCCGGGCGATTGGCCTCCTCCTGGCAGATGCGCCAGCGTCCGGGAAAGCGGTCGAAGAGCTGCCGGGCGGCTTCCCCTCCCACGCCCTGCCGGCGATACTTTCGCAGCACGAAGAACTCGGCGATGGCGTGGACCGGCCCATCGTCAGCCGTGTGGATCTCCCGCACGAGGGCCAGTCCCGCTAGCTTGCCGGAGACCCGGATCAGGAAGGGGTGGCGGCTAGGCTCGGTCCAGTAGTGGTCGAGATATTCGTAGCCGTAAAGTCCGTGCTCGTCTACATCGGCGCCGTCGTACTCGCTGTAATCGTGATGGTAGAGCTCCAACAGGCGGTGGAGCACGGTTTTGTCCTCTCGGATCGCTGGGATAACATTCACTTCCATGGACTGCCGGTCACGCCTTTCTGGCCCAGAAGATGGCTTGGGGGGAGGTGGGCCTGTAGGGTGCGCGGCGCCGATCGCCCCAGAGCGCTTCGACGACGAAGCCGTGTGCTTTCAACCAGTCCGCCATCTCTTCCGTGCTGGGGGGATGCTTCTGCTGGATCACCTCCCGCGTGTAGGTCTCGCCCTCAGGTGTGCGGATCGTCGCCGTGCGACGGAAGCGTATCAGGCGCCGCCCCGCGTCATACCAGAGGGTCTCCAGCGTGCCCTGGATCCGGGTGCCGTCGGCGCAGATGCCGGTGGGAAAAGCATGCTCTCTCATCCGGGGCTCGTACCACGTGGGGGAGAGCGCGCCCTCCATGTGGTTGTTGTCGAGAAAGAGGTGTCCTCCCGGCTTCAGGGCGGCGGCTGCAGACCGGATACAGTGTTCTTGCTCCTCGGGCGTCGCCAGCTCGTAGAGGCAGTTCCCGCCCAGCAGCACCACGTCGAATCCGGAGGGCCAGGCTTCCGCGATGACGTCGCAGCGGCGGAAGGTAACGCACTCTTGGACGGCGGCAGGCAGCTCGCGGAGGCGGCACTCCAAGCTCATCAGCAGCTGCTGAGAGTGGTCCAGGCCTACCATCTTGTGACCCGCCTCGGCCAGGGGTAGGAGCAGGCGCCCGTGCCCGCAGAAGGGCTCCAGTATGTGTGCCGGTGTCTCTCCCACGAGTTCTTGGATGAGTACGAGGTCATCCCGTTGTTCTTCCTCCCGATCGTACAGCTCCACGATGTAAGCGTCGATGAAGTCGTAGACCTCTGCTGTGTTGGTGGCGTTCGTGGGGCGGTGGTAGTTGTTCTGGTTCACGTTCAGTCTCCTTGCAAAGCCTTGCAACTAGCGAATGGATAAGGGGCAGGGGATGCAGGCGGGCCGTGACCCTTCCGCCGCTCCTCTTCTTGGGTTACCGCACCCCCACCTCGGCGATGTACTCCCGCGCTCGCTCCGCCATAGTCTCCAGACGCGCCAGGGGGTAGGGGGCTACATCCTTAAGCGCGGGGTCCAGCGTCCCCTGGGGGCGGAACTGCTGCAGGACGTAGCGTTCTGAGCCCGCCAGCCAGCGCGCGATGGCCTCGATCTCCGCTTCTGCCAGCCGCCCCGGCACGACGGTGGTGCGGAACTCGTGGGGGATACCGCTTGCCAGCAGCTGGTCCCGGCTGCGCGCCACCCGCTCCAGCTCCAGATCCGGCAGGCCCGCGAGGGCGGCGTAGTGCTCGGGCGGCCCCTTCACGTCCATGGCGACGTAATCCAGCAGCCCATCCGCCAGCAGCGCTTCAAGCACCTCGGGGCGGTAGCCGTTGGTGTCCAGTTTGGTGGCGTAGCCCAGCGCCCGCACCCGCCGCAGAAAGTCTGGCAGGCCGGCGTGGAGGGTGGGCTCCCCGCCGGTGACGACGACACCCGTCAGCCGGCCCGCCCGTCTCCGAAGAAAGGCCCAGAGCTCCGTATCGGGGACCGGGTGCAGGGTAGCGGGCTGCAGAACGAGATCGGCGTTGTGGCACATGGGGCAGCGGAAGTTACAGCCGCCGGCGAAGAGTACCGTGGCGATCTCCCCCGGGAAATCGATGAGCGAGGTGCGGATCCAGCCCCGGAACTCCATACCCTCTACGCCTGGTGTGCCTCGGCGCGATGGCGGTAGTCGGCCAATCCCACTACCTGACCCTCTATCCGCGCTTCCTCGGCGGCGAAGGCCAGCAGGTGGCTCTCCAGCGACGCCCGTGCCGTCGTCAGCGGTGGGGCTGTGCCCCGGGCCGCCTGGACGAAGCCGGCGACCAGCCGCCGGTCGCCGCCGCCGTGGCCCTCCTCCATCCCGCCGGTGGGGAAGCGGATGAGCTCCCGCTCTCCCGTGAGATGGTCGTGGATCTCGATCTGCTGCCGGTAGGGGTAGAAGCAGCCGCGCAGTGTGGCCCGGCTGCCGTCGTAGCGCAGCGTCCGCCCCTCGCAGTGGGCGTGACCGTGCATGGTGAAAGCCACCGTCGCGCCGCTCTCCAGCTCCAGGTTGACCACCTGGTGATCGACGACATCGTTATCGCAGCGGTAGACGCAGCGCCCGTAGGGGCCTCGGCGCAGGGCTTCCAGCCGTGCCTCGGGGCTGTCGTCCTCGGAGATGACGGAAACGGGCCAGCCCCGGTAGTCGAGGGCCGCGTCGAGGGGGGGCAACAGGCGACGCAGGGCCCGCGTCAGCCCGGGGCGCGCGAGGGAGAGGCGCGCGACCACGCGCTCCGCCAGCCGGGGCGCCCGGCGCGCCATCCGCAGCAGGGGGACCAGCTCTACGTAGAGGCGGGGGGCGTACCAGGGGCAGCGCTCGGCGGCGGGGCAGCCGTCGAGGCAGTAGGCAGGGGCGCCCGGCGGGGCCTTTTCGGGACGAAAGTGCTGAAGTTGCCCGAAGGAGCTCAGCCGCCGCGCTTGCCCCAGATTCCAGGTGAGGATGTCCAGGTCGTGGCAGCACTTCGCCAGGATCATGGGGCTTTCCACGTCGCTGCGCCGCCAGTTGCCCCGCACGTAGGAGTGGGCCATGTGCCAGTAGGAGACGTTCTCCCGGTGCTCCACGGTGAGGACCTCCCCCAGGCGCCCCGAGGCGACGATCTCGTGGAGCTGCTCGAAGAAGGGGGCGTAGCGGAGGACGTGGCAGATCTGGAGCAGGCGTCCCGTCCGCTCCGCCGCCTGGACGAGGCGGACACACTCCTCCAGCGTCGTCGCCATGGGCTTTTCGAGCAGGACGTCGTAGCCCTGCTCCAGCGCCGCCAGCGCCGGCCCCGTGTGCTGCCGGTCGAGGGTGGTGACGAAGGCGGCGTCGGCGCGCTTCTCCCCCGCGAGGAGGGGGCGCCAGTCGGTGAACTGCGCTTCGGGCGGAATGCCGTGGGTCGCCGCGAAGCGCGCCCGCCTCTCGGTGTTCGGCTCCGCGACGGCGACGAAACGTAGGGCGTCAGGGCACTCCAGGGCGTAGGGGGCGTAAGCGTGATAGCCCCGGTCCCCCGCACCGATGAGCACGGCGGTGAGGGGCTGTTTCAGCGAAGAGGTCTCCATTTGTCGCCGATAGCAAGCATCAAGGCCACAGAGAGCACAGAGTACGTCGAGGTTTCGTTCTCCTCCGTGAATTCTGTGTTCTCGGTGGCGATTTTGGGGGTGCCAGTCTCAGCTTTCGCTCTCTTCTTCGACGCGAAAGGTTTTCCGCTCTTGGAACTCCTGGCGCTTGCCATCGTTCCAGTTCTGGACGGGGCGCAGGTAGCCCACGATGCGTGAGTAGACCTCACAAGGGACTCTCTTCTTGGTCTTCGATTTCTGATTCTCAACAGTATCCGCGGTCATCGTCTTCTCCTTTCGAATGGTGAGATGGTTCATTGATTGATCATTTACCGTCAGGCTTGGCGGTACGGTTCTAGCAGCCGGGTTAGTCGAGGAATCTCCTCCGCCAGCACCGCTTCCTCCGTCAAAACGCGGAAGAGGGGGCCGACGCCCCCCGCCTCCAGTGTAACCAGCTCGACCTCCCCGGCCTCCGCCAGCCGTGCCAGGATCCACGCCGTCAGCTCCCAATCGGCCTCGGTCAGGGGCAGATGGTCGATGCGCTTTCCTGCCAGCCGCTCGGTCAACTCACTGATTGCGGGGAGCTCCCGCGCGGCTTCCAATGGCTTTCCGGTAAACCGGCCCACACCGGAGACGTGGAGCTCCCGCGTGCGGTGGAGGGGCAGGGCTTCGAGGTAGGCCCGCGCCTCCATCCCCAGCTCCTCCGCCGCCAGCCGGGCGTGGGCGATATCGAGCAGCAGCCCACAGCCCGTCTCTTCGATCACCTGGGTCAGGGTCTCCGGCAGAAAGGCGGCGTGAAGGTGCTCGCCCCCGTAGCCGAAGACGTTCTCCAGCACCACCCGCTCGGCGCCAAAGCGTGCCGTCACCTCCGCCACGTCGCGGATTAGCGCTGCTGTCACCAGTGCCACGTCTTCCGGCGCCCGGGACTCCTGGGGAATATCGGGGAAATCCGTCACCGTCGGCGCGGCGTGGAGGTTGGCCCACCGAGTGTCTGTCTCTGCCAGCAGCCGTTCTATGAAGGACCAATCGGGCGGGGCTCCGTTTCCGGATTGGCCTGCCTTCAGACCGAAATGCACGTAGCCGGGCCACCGCTGCATCTCCGGCAGCAGCGCGGGCCACGGTGGAAACTTGAAGAGGTCGAAGTCCACCAGGCCCTCTTCCCACAGCACTACGGCCTCGGGGGAGTAGTTGACGGCGAATTGCGCTTCCATGTCAGATCTCGACGCCGAAGACGGTGCGGATGACGTAGCCGATGCCGAAGGAAAAGAGGGAGACGCCCAGGCTGATGCCCGCCATCTCCAGGAAACGCTTGCGGAAGGAGAGATCCTTCGCGACGGAGAGATAGTAGTTGAAGACGGCGATGATGACGACGGCGATGACGAGGGTCAGTGCCAGACAGAGTAGATAATTATCTAGCAACAGGTAAGGCAGGATGAGCAGGAAGACAGTGATGATGTAAGCTATGCCCGTGTAGAGCGCCGATTTGGCGGCGGTATCCCCCTCCCCGTCGGCCCGGGAGGAGAGGTACTCCGAGGCTGCCATGGAGAAGGAGGCGGCGATCCCCGTGATCAACCCGGAGAGCGCGATGAGCTGCGTGTTCTGGAAGGCGAAGGTCAGCCCCGCCAACGCGCCCGTCAGCTCCACCAGGGCGTCGTTCAGGCCCAGCACCACGGAACCCGCATATTGCAGGGTTTCCTCATCGAGAAGCTCCAGCAGCGCCGTCTCGTGCTCTTCCTCGTCCTCGATGATGTCTCGCAGCTGGGGGATTGCCGCCACGATAGGCCCATAAGCCTCCTGGGCATCCTCCTCTCCGCGTTCCATCAGCCGCACGCCGAAGGTGAGGCCCAGTATGCGCGCGATCCAGTAGTAGAAAGAGACACGCCGTCGATTGGGGGCAACCTCTTCCCCGGTGTATTCCTTCAACCGCTCGTAGTGGCCTCGCTCGTCCTCTCCGATGCGCCGCAACACCTCGGCATTATGGGGATCCTTCGTCACCTTTGCCAGCCGGGTGTAAATGTGGTATTCGGTGATCTCGCCTTTCTGCATCTCGATCATCTTCTCCCGGATCTCCGGGGGCAGAGTAGTTGCTTCTTTCATCGTGGACTCCTTTCAGCTCAAGCGCGCGATAAGCGCTTCTAGATAACAGGATTTGACCTGCTCACTCGCCCGGGCCCGTTCGAGGGGGGGCAGGGCCAGGATGACCCGGAGGATGTTCGCCAGCGCGCGGTGGCTCCAGAGCACCTGCCGGTCGAAGAGCAGGTGGTGCAGCATCCCCTTCTCGATGGCCTGGCGGACGATGCGGTGGGTGCTGTTGTAGGGGGTGACGACGCGCCCCGCCCGTTCTTCCAGGGAGATAGCCTCAGTGGGACAGACGCGGGCGCAGAGGCCGCAACCGAGGCAGAGCTCCACGTCGATGGCGGCTCGCGGTCGTTCTCCGTCGTCCTCTCCTGTAAGCAGGCTGATGGCGTCGATGGGGCAGACCTCGGCACAGCGTCCACATCCCACGCAGTCCGCCGCCTCGATAGCGGGCAGGAAGTTGGTGGTGTGCATGGGGCGTAGGCTCTCGAAGCGCCGGGCCGCGACCAACGCCTCACAGCAGCAGCCGCAGCAGTTGCAGATGAAGGCCACGCCCTCCCGCACGTTCTCCCCGATCTGCACGAGGTTCTGCTCGTAGGCGCGCTCGAGGATGTCCAACCCCTCGGCGATGTCTACCTCGCGGGCAAAATCGTGTTTGATGAGCGACGCCGCCGTGCTGTCGAAGGTCAGACAGACGTCAAGGGGAGCCGCGCAGGCCTGTTCCACCTGCTGCATCTTGAAGCGGCAGTAGCAGTTGCTCACGCCACGGTGTGCTGCCGTGCGGATGACCTCACTGGCGCGTTCGTAATCGAGGATGTGCACCGTGGGCGGCACTACCGGCTCGTGGACGAAGACCCGTCCCAGGGGGGTGCCCGTATCGGCGAAGAGCTCGGTGACGAAGGCCTCCTCCTCGTTGCAGTAGCGGTAAAGCAGCTCGCCCAGCACCCGTTGATCCACGTCGTCGCGCACCCGCATCATGGAGAACTCGATGAAGCCTGCCATGGGCGGGGGCACCGTGTAGAGGGTCCGCCCGTCGTCCTCTACGTCGAGCAGGAGAGCGCGGGAGGCCAGCCCGTCGAGGATGGCCCGCGTCGCCGGCAGCTCCATATCCCAGAGCCGGGCCGCCGTCTTCGCGTGAAAGGGCTTGATGGGCAGCCGGGCCACCAGCGCCGCTTCTTCTTCGCTGAAGAGCGTGCCAAGAATGGCGTAGAGCGTTTTCGAGGGTGGGGCGCCCTGCGGAAAGCGGTTCAGGCGTGCGATCAGCTGCTCGTAGGGATTGCTCGTCATCCTGCCATCGCTCCCCTCAGGCGACCGCCTGCCCGAAGCGTGCCAACTCTTCCTCCGTGTGCTCGTAGGGGCAGAAGGGGTGTTCACCGGGTATGTAACCGTGCACCGGGCAGACGCTGAAGGTGGGCGTGAGGGTGAAATAGGGAAGACGGTAGTTCTCTGCGACGCCGCGCACCAGGCGCCGGGCCTGCCGCCAGTCGTCCAGCTGCTCGCCGAGGAAGATGTGGAGCACCGTCCCGCCTGTGTAGAGCGTCTGCAGCTCGTCTTGGTGGTCCAGCACGCCGAAGAGATCGTCGCTGAAGGCCACCGGCAGATGGGTGGAGTTGGTGTAGTAGGGTGCGGTCTCCGTCCCCGCCGTGCGGATGCCGGGGAAGCGCTCCTTGTCGGTCCGTGCTAGCCGGAAGGTGGCGCCCTCGGCAGGTGTGGCCTCCAGATTGTAGAGGTGGCCCGTCTCCGCCTGGTATTGGCTCAGCACCTCCCGCATGTATTCCAAGGTGCGCACGGCGAAGGCGTGTCCCTCGGGGTCATCGATACCCACCCCTAGCAGGTTCAGGCTGGCCTCGTGCATGCCGTTGAGCCCGATGGTCGAGAAGTGGTTGCTCCAGAAGCCGCCCGTCTGGGCCTTGATGCCCCGCAGATAGTGGTGGCTGTAGGGGTAGAGACCGCGTTCGGTGAAGGTCTCCAGCAGCTTGCGCTTGATCTCCAGGCTGGTGCGGCCCACGTACATCAGCCGCTCCACACGGGTCTGGAAATCCGTCTCGTCGGCGGCGAGATAGCCGAGGCGGGCCAGATTGAGGGTCACCACGCCCACCGATCCGGTGAGGGGGGCCGCCGCAAAGAGCCCGCCCGTGCGTTTGCGCAGCTCCCGGTTATCAAGGCGCAGCCGACAGCACATACTCCGCGCGTCCTCGGGTTTCATGTCGCTGTTGACG
>NPIE01003804.1_pt1 | contig 43567 bp, 16 predicted proteins | sample 8637661 | NCBI WGS metagenome assembly NPIE01 (sample SAMN07420842, study PRJNA396082) | bioreactor metagenome | isolation source: sample BA12 brine-fed electro-methanogenic bioreactor BA | place: Japan: Kochi | collected 2016-12-09 | reverse complement strand
GGCTTGCCGGTGGAGCCGGAGGTGTAGATGACGTAGGCTACATCATCGGGCGCGTTGACGGGAGAGGGGTCGGTCTCGGGAGCAGCGGAGAGCGCCGCGTCCTCGTCAAGAAAGAGCACGTGAGCCTCTGTTTCCGGAAGCCGGTCCGCGAGCGCCCGCTGCGTGAGCAGCACGGGAGGGGCAGCGTCCTCCAACATGAAGCGCACCCGATCGGCGGGATAGGCCGTGTCCACGGGCAGGTAAGCCGCGCCCGCCTTGAGCACCCCCAACAGCGCGATGACCGTCTGGGCAGAAGGCTCCAGATACAGTGCCACCCGGTCACCCCGCCCGACCCCGAGATCTCGCAGATAGTGGGCCAGACGGTTCACCTGAGCATTGAGCGCGGCGTAGGTCCACTGCTCCCCCGCGCAGGTCAGGGCGACCGCCTCCGGCGTTCGCGCCACCTGGACCTCGAAGCGCTGCGGCAGGGTCGTATCCGGGGGATAGCGTACTCTCTGCGTGTTCCATTCGTGCAGCAGGGCCTGCCGCTGGGCGGGCGTGACCAGGGGAAACTCGCCCAACGTCGCGGCGGGCTGCGCGGCAAACCCCTCCAGGAGTGTCTTGAGGTGACCCAGCAGCCGCTGCCCCGTGGCGCTATCGAAGCGCTGGGTGTCGTAGACCAGCCGCAGGTGCAGCGTCTCGTCGGGGCAACCGATTACCGTCAGGGGATAGTTGGTCCGCTCGGAAGCGCGCACGTCACGGATATCCAGGCTGATGCCCGAATCCTCCAGCGTGGCATCCAGCGGGTAGTTCTCGAAGACCAACAATGTCTCGAAGAGCGGGACGCCCCGGGGCACGGCGCTCCAGCCCTGCACCTGGACGAGGGGACTGTATTCGAACTCACGCATCTCCACCACCCGCTCCTGCAGCGCCCGCAGCCAGGGCACCAGAGGAGCATCAGACGCCAGAGAGACGCGCAGGGGCAACGTATTGATGAAGAGCCCCACGATGGACTCGACCCCGGCCAGCTCCGGTGGACGTCCCGAGACGGTTACCCCAAAAACCACATCCTCCTCGCGGGCGTAGCGGGCCAGAAGCAGCGCCCACGCCCCTTGTAACAGCGTGCTGAGCGTCAGCTGCTGCTTCCGGGCCAGCTCCTGCAGCGCCTCGGTGGCGGCGGGTGAGAGGTGGGCCTCCAACTCGCGATGCCCGGCGCGGAGCGGTTCGGAGCGGGGCTCCAACGCCTCGATGAGCGGCGTAGGCGCCGAAAAGCCCGCCAGCGTCTCGCGCCAGAAGTCCTCGGCGGCGGAGAGATCCCGCTGCTGGAGCCAGGCGATGTAGTCCCGGTAGGGCGGGCTGGGAGGCAGGGCCGGCGTCTCCCCCCGGCGGAGGAATTCGTAATGGGTGAAGACCTCCCGCAGCACGATGGGCATACACCAGCCGTCGAGGATGATGTGATGGTGGCTCCAAAGAAAGTCGTAGACGTCGGCAGCGCGGCGCACGAGCGTCATGCGCATCAGCGGTGGCTGCGAAAGATCGAGCCCTCGGGCCTGATCCGCCGCCAGCAGCGCCTCCATCCGGGCCGCGTGGGCCTCCGCCGGCACCTCCCGCCAATCCAGCTCCTCCCAGGGCAACGCGAGACGCTTGAAGACCACCTGCAAGGGGCGTTCCTTCCCCTTCCAGACGAAGGCCGTGCGCAGGGCGGGATGGCGCGCCACCACCTGTTCCCAGGCCTGCTTGAAGGCCACTACGTCCAGCTCCCCGTGCAGGGCACAGCGGAAGCGCTCGAAATAGAGGTCTTCCTCCGGCTCGTAGAGCGTGTGAAAGAGCATCCCCTGTTGCATGGGGGAGAGCGGATAGATTGCTTCGATATTCTTGGTTGCCATCATGCCTCGTTATATCAATTCCTGGAATTCTGCCATCAACTCGTCCAGATCGGCCTGGGAAAGCTCTGCCTCCGGGAAATCGGAGGGCGTGTAGCCCCCGGTCTCCGGCGCCACGCAGTGGGCAATGACCTCTCGCAACGCAGTGCAGTAGGCCTCCGCCAGCTCTGCGATGGTCTCCCGCCGGTGAAGAGCCTGCCCATAGGTCCACCGCACCCGCAGGGTGCCCTCGCTGATGTACGCTTCGATCTCCAGCACGTAAGGGCGCCGCGCCCGGGGGCTGTGGAGCGGCCCGTACGCTTCCGCCGCCTCCCCGAAGAGCTCCCCCTGCTGCCCGCCGCCGAACTGCCCCAGATAGTTGAAGGAGAGCTGTGGCGTCCCAGGCGGCCCCAGCGTCTCCTCCGCTGCCAGATACCGCAGCAACCCATATCCGATGCCACGGCGGGGGATGGCCCGCAGCTGCTCCTTGACCCGCTTGAGCAGCGCCCCCACCCCCGTCACGTCGCGCCCGTCCAGCCACACCGGGTAGACCGACGTGAACCAGCCCACGGTCCGGGAGAGGTCCACGCCGGAGAATAGATCCTCGCGCCCGTGCCCTTCCATATCCAGCAGCAGGCAGCGCGCGCCGCACCAGGGCGCCAACGCCAGCAGCAACGCCGTGAGCAGAACGTCACCCATCTGCGTGTTGTACGCCGCCGGAACCTCGTGCAGCAGAGCGTGAGTCTCCACCCCGTCAAGCGCCCGCACCAGCCAGGCCGCCCGGCCCTCGTCGTTGACGTCGAGGGAAACCGCGTAGTCCAGAGGCAGGGGCGGGAAGGGCTGCTGCACGACGGCGGCCCAATAATCACGCTCGGCCTGAAGCTCACGGGCTTCCCGGGCATAATCTACCAGTCGTTCCGCCCAGCGCTTGAAGGACGTCGTCTTGGGCGGCAGGGCCACCCGAGCCTCGGCTCGGGTCTGATAGTACGCGGTCTGCAAATCGGTGATGAGAATACGCAGCGAGACGGCGTCCATGACCAGGTGATGGGCCACAAGCAGCAATCGCGCCGAACGTCCTGGCCCCAGATCGAAGTAGATCACCCGCCAGAGCGGCCCGTGGCGCAGATCCAGCCCCGCCTGCACCTGGGCGGCGTGGGCCTCCAGGGCCGGCGGCCATTCGGTTTCGGAGCACGCGGCGAGATCCACCCATTCACAAGAGACGTCGGAAGCGGGCGGGGCGTGGAATTGCCGCCACCCACCGGTCCCGCGCTCGTAGCGCAGCCGCAGGGCATCGTGATGAGCCACTACCGCTGCCACGGCCCGCTCCAGCGCAGTTCTCGCCAGGGGCTCCCGCACCTCCAGCAGCACGGCCTGATTCCAGTGCTGGGGGGCGACGAACTCCTCCGCAAAGAACCAACGCTGAATGGGCGTGAGGGGCACCTCCCCGGTGACCGGCCCCTGCTCTGCCGTCACCCGCTCCGCCATCCCGGCGACCCCGGCCAGCTCAGCGACGGTCTGGTGCTGGAAGAGCTGGCGGGGCGTAAAGTGCAATCCCGCTTCCCGCGCCCGGGCGATAATCTGCAAGCTCAGGATGGAATCGCCTCCCAGCTCGAAGAAGTTGTCGTGGATACCCACCTGCTCCACGCCCAACACCTCCGCCCAGACCCGGGCCAGGGCCGCCTCCTGCCCATCGCGGGGCGCAGCGCCCTGCTCTGAGGGCGGCGGCGCCACCTCGGGCAGGGCCGCGCGGTCGAGCTTGCCGTTGGGCGTGAGGGGAAAGGCGTCGAGCGCCATGAAGAGGGTCGGCACCATGTAGTCGGGCAGCCGCTCCAGCAGCCAGCGGCGCAGCAGCGCAGCCTCCGGCGCCGAGGCAGGTACGAGATAAGCGACCAGCTGCCGCCGTCCCTCCCGCTCCTGCACCACCACCACGGCGCCCTCCACCTGCGGATGGCGCGCCAGCGCCGCCTCCACCTCCCCCACCTCGATGCGGTAGCCGCGCAGCTTGATCTGGTGATCCGTCCGCCCCAGAAACTCCACCTCCCCGTCGCGCCGGTAGCGGGCACGATCTCCGGTGCGGTAGAGACGCCCCCCAGGCGGGCCGAAGGGGTCGGGCACGAACCGGCTCGCGGTCAGCGCGGGGCGATGGTGATAACCTCGGGCCACGCCGGCCCCGCCGATGAAGAGCTCCCCCGCGACGCCCACCGGCGCCGGCTGCCCCTGCTCATCGAGAATGTAGAGGCGCACGTTGGCGAAGGGGCGACCGATGGGCAGCGGCTCCTCCACCGGCAGCACCCTCGCCTCGAAGTAGGTGCTGTCGATGGTCGCTTCCGTCACGCCATAGGAGTTGACGAGCCGGGTCTGAGGGCCGCAGCAGCGCCGGAACTGGGTGTATTCGTCGGCGTGCCAGCTATCGGAACCCACGACCAACAGCTTCATAAAGTCCAGCCGCTGCGCGCTCTGTTCCAGGTGGGCGACGAGGGCGCGCATCACCGCCGGGACAAACTCCGCAGCGTCCACCGCCTCCTGTCGCATGAGCGCGTAGAGCTGCGCCGGCTCCAGCAACAGCTCGCGGGGACAGAGGACGAGCTTGGCGCCCGAGCAGAGCGCCCGCACCCAATCGCCGGTGAAGACGTCGAAGGAGAAACTCGCCAGCTGCAAGTGCGCGCGTAGTTCGCCAAGACCGTAAGCCGCCTCCCAGGCACAGTAGGCGTTCTCCAGCGCCCGATGGGGCACCAACGTCCCCTTGGGCCGCCCCGTCGTGCCCGAGGTGTAGATCACGTAGGCCAGCTGCTCGGGAGCGACGGCGACCGGCGGTGCGACGGCCCCTGGATCCCCCGGCTCCTCGGTATCGAGCACCAGCGTCCGGGCGGCGGTCCGGGGGAGGCGCGGGAGCAGAGCCGACTCGGTGAGCAACACGCGGGCGCCGCTATCGGCGAGCATGTAGGCCAGCCGCTCCGGCGGATAGTCGGGATCGAGGGGCACGTAGGCGCCCCCGGCTTTGAGCACCCCCAGCACTGCCACCAACAGCGACGGAGAGCGCTCCAGACAGACACCCACCCGCTCCTCCGGTCCAAGACCCAGCGCGCGCAGCCGGCAAGCCAGCCGGTTGGATCGGGCTTCGAGCGCGCCGTAGCTGAGCGGCTCCCCCGCACCGACAACAGCGATCGCCTCCGGTTGGCGGGTGGCCTGGTCCGTAAAACGCTCGTGGACCCGCCGGCCCGCCCCAAAGTCCACCGCCGTGGCGTTCCACCCCTCCAACAGCAGGCTCCGCTCGGCGAGCGGCAACAGGGGGAGCGCAGCGATGGAATACTCCGGATGGGCCACGGCGCCCTCCAGCAACGTCTCAAAGCGGCCCAACATCCGGCGGGCGGTCTCCGGCGCAAAGAGGACGGTGGCGTACTCCAGCGCCAGCTCCAGCTCCTCCCCCCGCTCAATCACGTCCAGCGTGAGATCGAATTTGGCAATGCCCGCCGGAGGCTTCAGGAAACGGAAGGTCACGCCGGCGGCGTGGTGCGGGAGGGGGGCCTGCTGCACGTCAAACATCACCTGGAAGAGCGGGGAGGTTCCCAGGGCACGCGCCGGTCGGACGGCGTCCACCAGCAGCTCGAAGGGCACGTCCCGATGAGCGTTCGCTTCCAGCACCGTCTCCCGCACCTGCCCCAGCAGTTCCCGGAAGGTGGGGGTACCGGAGAGATCGGTGCGCAGCACCAGGGTATTGACAAAGAAGCCGATCAGCCCCTCCAGTTCGGTGCGGGTCCGGGTCGTCGTCGGGGCGCCCACCACCACGTCAGCTTGCCCGCTCAGCCGGTGGAGCAGCACATTCCAGAGCGCCAGCAGCGCCATGAAGAGGGTCACGCCCTCGGCGCGGCAGCAGGCTCGGAGGGCCGCCGCCAACGGGCCAGGCAAAAGGCGTCGCTCCCGCGCCCCCCGGAAATCCTGAGCGGCGGGACGGGTGCCATCTCGCGGCAACTCCAGACCCTCGGGCGCACCGCGCAAGCGCTCCTTCCAATAGGCGAGCTGCCCGGAGAGGGCGCCCGAGCGTACCTGTGCCTGCTCCCAGGCGGCGTAATCTCCATATTGCACCGGCGGCGCCGGGCGAGGAGCGATCCGCCCCGTGGCGCACTGCTCCGCATATCCTGCGGTCAACTCGGCAAGCAGCAGACCAATCGAAGCCCCATCGGAGACGGCGTGGTGCTGATTGAGCAGCAGGACGTGGGAGTCAGGCGCGACGCGCAGCAGCAGGGCGCGCAGCAGTGGTCCTGCGGTGAGATCGAAGGGACGGCGCACCTCTTCCAGGAGCCGCGCCTCCAGCGCGTCGCGTCGCGGGCCCAGAGCGACGAGGGGCAGAGGAATGGGCATCATCGGATGAATGACCTGATAGGGGGTCCCCGCCTCCTCGGCGAAGGTAGTGCGCAAGACCTCGTGACGCGCCACCACCGCGTCGAGGGCCGCCCGCAACGCGGGTACCTCCAGCGGCCCCTCCAGCTCCAGTGCGACGGGCAGATTGTAGGCCGGTGATACGGGATCCAGCCGGTGGAGGAACCAGAGCCGCTGCTGAGCCGAAGAGAGAGGCGGGCGCGTACCTTCCGGTCGACGCGGCAAGCGGGAGGACGCGGGGGATCCCAGCGCCTCCTCCCGCAGCAGCACGTCGAGCAGCGCCAGCCGGCGGGCGTCCAGGTCAAAACGCAGCGCCATCCTACGCCGCCTCCTCCCAGCCCGCAACATCGGCGAGAATGGCGTCCAGTTCGGCCTGCGAGAGCGCCGCCTCGGGGAAGTCGGAGGGAGTGTAGCCACCGCTCTCCGGCGCCAGGCAGTGATCGACCAAAGCCCGCAACGCCTCGCCGTAGGCCGCAGCCAGAGCCGCTACCGTCTCGCGCCGGTGGATGGCCTCGCTGTACCGCCACGTCACCTCCAGCCGCTCCGGCGCCCCTACGACGCGGGCGCTGAGCTCCAGCAGGTAGGGGCGAGACGCGGCGGGATCGCACAGCGGCCCGGGGGACTCCGGCGCCTCCCCCGCGACCGTCGCCCCCAGCCGGCCCAGATAGTTGAAGGAGAGCTCCGCTTGCGGCAGCGCCGCGAGACGCTCCGCCACCTCCGGCGGGCCCAGATAGCGCACTATCCCGTACCCCAGCCCGCGCCCGGGGAGGGCCCGCAGCTGCTCCTTCACCTGCTTGAGCGCCGCACCGGGCTCCCGAACACCGGAAAGATCAAGATAGACGGGATAGAGGGCGGTGAACCAGCCCACCGTCCGCGAGAGGTCCACGTCCGCGAAAAGCGGCTCGCGCCCGTGTCCCTCGCGATCCACGAGGAGGGCCGGGGCGCCCACCCACGGCTCGAGGGCCTGCACCAGCGCGGTGAGCAGCAGATCCTCCGTCTGCGCGTGGTAAGCCGCCGGCGCCTCCCGGAGCAGCGCCCGCGTCTCCTCACTTCCCAGGATGGTGCGGACCTGACACGTCGAGGCGACCGTGTTGGCCTCCGGCGCACCCGAAAGATCCCGGGGCAGGCAGGGGACGGTGAGCGGCAGCCCTTCCCAGTACGCCGCCTCCGCCCGGAGGTGCCCCTCGGCGGCGTAAGCGACGAGCCGCTCGGCCCACTGCTTGAAAGAGGTGGTCTTGGGAGGGAGCGCCAGCCGCTCCCCGGCGCGCAGCTGCGCGTAGGCGGTCCGCAGATCCTCCGCCAGGATGCGCCACGAGACCCCGTCCACGACGAGATGATGGGCAAGCAGGAGCAAGCGTTGAGCATCGCCCAGATCGAAGAGCAGCAGGCGCACGAGCGGCCCGTAGGTCAGATCGAGGCTGCGCTGTGCCTGGACTGCGTGCTGCTCCAGCGCAGCGCGGCGCGCTTCCTCGGGCACCCCCGTCAGATCGACGTGGGCGAAGGGAGGCGCAGCCCCAGGCGCGGCGTTGCTCTGGCGCCAGCGGCCCTGCTCGTGGGTGAAGCGCAACCGCAGCGCGTCGTGGTGGGTGAGCAGCGCGTCCAACGCCTCCTCCAACAGCTCGGGACTCAGAGGCTCCTCCGGAATGAGCAAGAGGGCCTGATTCCAATGGTGGGGATGGGGCGGCGGGACAGCGAAGAAACGCCGTTGCATGGGGGTGAGCGGCACCGGACCGACGACGGCCCCCTGCTCTGCCCGCACCGCCGGCGCCGCCTCGACCACCGCCGCCAGCTCGGTGATGGTCTGGTGGCGGAAGAGCTGCTTCGGGGTCAGGCGCAACCCAGCCTGAGCCGCCCGCGCGATGACCTGAATGCTGAGGATGGAATCGCCCCCCAGCTCGAAGAAGTTGTCGTGGGTCCCCACCCGCTCCAGCCGCAGGACGTCGGCCCAGATGGCCGCCAGGGTGACCTCCACCGGTGTCTGCGGCGCCACGAAGCCCGCCTCCCCCGCCAGCTGCTCGTAGGTGGGATCGGGTAGCGCCCGCCGGTCAAGCTTGCCGGTGGGCGTCAGCGGCAGGGCAGACAGCGCGACGAAGGCCGAGGGAATCAGGTGAGCGGAGAGCGATCGGGCCAGGAAATCGCGCAGGGTCGCAGCCGAGGGCGCAGCGCCCGCTGCCGGCACGACGTAGGCAGCCAGCCGCCCTTCGCGGGCGACGACCGCTGCCTGCTCCACCTGCGGATGGCGCAACAGCGCGCACTCGACCTCCCCCGGCTCGACGCGAAAGCCCCGCACCTTGACCTGGTCATCGAGACGCCCCAAGAACTCCAGCTGCCCCTCCACCCGCCACCGCACCCGATCTCCCGTGCGATAGAGGCGCGCACCCGGCTCCTCACCGTAGGGATCGGGCACGAAGCGCGCAGCGGTCAGACCGGGCCTGTGGAGATACCCGTGCGCGACCCCCGGTCCGCCGACGACCAGCTCGCCGGGGACGCCCACCGGCACCAGCTCGCCGTGGGCATCTACCACGTAGGCCCGCGCCCCGGCAATGCCCCTCCCGATGGTCAGAGCCTCGGGATCGGTGATGAGGGCGGCGGTCGCGTTGGCGGTCAGCTCCGTGGGACCGTAGAGATTCCAGAGCGCCGCCTGGGGGAACCAGCGGTGCGTGCGCGCCACGAGGTCGGACGAGAGGGCCTCCCCGCCCAACAAGACCCGCCGCAAGTGCGCAGCAGGCGCTTCCGCCCGCCCCTGTGCCACCGCGTCGAGCATGGCCTGCCAGAGGGAGGGCACGCCGTTGAAGGTCGTCGCCGGCTGGGTGGCCAGTGCCGTCATCAGCCGGGCAGGATCGGCGAGCACCTCCTCGGAGAGAAGCCAGACCGGCGTCCCCCGCAACAAGGGCGCCCACAGCTGCTTGAGGGAGGCATCGAAGGTCAGCCGGGTCACCAGCGGCATCCGCTCCGCCGGATCGGGCAGCAGAGCTACATTGACCCAGGTCAGGTAGTTCAGCACACTGCGATGGCTCACCACCACGCCCTTCGGCGCCCCCGTCGAACCGGAGGTATAGATCACGTAGGCGGCGCCATCGGGAGAAACGCGTGGCAGGGAATGCCCCGGAGCTTCGGAGCCTCCCTCCTCCAGAGAGACGCAGGGTAGCGCGGCGGGTAGATGGTCGCCCACCAAGTCTGTGTGGGTGACAACCAGCGCGACCAGGCCCGCATCCTCGATGAGATACCGCCAGCGGGCCGGGGGATCCGTCGCCTCCAGGGGGACGTAGGCGGCACCGGACTTGAGCACCCCCAGCAGGGCGACGAGGAGCTCCGGGGTGCGGCGCGCCATCACCCCCACGCGCTGCTCCGGGCCGACGCCGAGCGCCCGCAGGCGCTGGGCCAGCGCCCGGGCCCGGCCTTCCAGCGCGGCGTAGGTGAGGCGCCCCTCGTCGGAGATCGCCGCCGGCGCGTCGGGCGTCGCAGCCGCCTGAGCCGCCACCGCCTCAGCGAGGGTCGGTGCCGGTGCGGGCCGGGCAGCCGAAGCCGCGACAGACACCAGTTGCTGGCGCTCGGCAGGGGTGAGCAGCGGCAGCCGGATCACCGGGGCCTCGGGCGTCGCCAGCGCCCCCGTCAGCAGAACCTCGAAGTGGGCCAGCATGCGTTCCATCCGCGCCGCCGTGAAGAGGGCGGTGTTGTACTCCACCGCCGTCGTCAGCCCGCCCTCCGGCTCCTCGATGACCTTGAAGGTGAGATCGAACTTGGCGATCCCCCGGGGCGGATCGAGCCAGCGTAGGGTGAGGTCAGCGGCGGTGAGGGGGGCGGGGCGAGGCTGCATATCAAACATCACCTGAAAGAGGGGGGTGGTGCCAAGATTCCGCTCCGGCTGCAGGGCGTCGACCAGCAGCTCAAAGGGCACCTCCTGATGGGCCTGCGCCTCGATGACCGTCTCCGCCAGCCGGTGCAGCAGGGTGCGAAAGTCGTCGCTGTGCCGCACATCGGCCCGCAGCACCAGCGTGTTGACGAAGAAGCCGATCAGATCCTCCAGCTCGCGCCGGGTGCGATTCGCCACCGGGGTCCCGATCAGCAGGCATTCCTGCCCGGTGTAGCGCTGGAGGAGCAGGGCGAAGACCGCCAGGAGCAGCGTGAAGGGTGTCACCCCCTCCTGCTGGGCCAGCGCCCTCACCTTCGCCACGAGTGCACGCGGCAGGGGACGGGAGAGGCGATCCCCCCAGTAGGTACGCTCCGCCGGGCGGGGTTGATCGGACGGCAGCTCCAGGAGGGTCGGCGTCCCCGCCAGCTGCCTTTCCCAATAGGCCAGCTCCCCTTCAAGGGTGCTCCCCTGTAGCCGCTCCCGCTGCCAGGCGGCGAAATCCCCGTACCGGATGGGCAGCGGGGACAGCGCCGGTCGTCCCCCCTGCCGGCGCTCCGCGTAGAGGGCGGACAACTCCCGCATGAGGATGCCCAGGGACCAACCGTCGGCGATGATGTGGTGCAGCGTGAGGAAGAGCACGTGGGAGTCCGTAGCACGCCGGACCAGCAGTGCCCGCACCAACGGTCCCGTCGCCAGCTCCATGGGCCGTTGTGCCTCCTCTCGCGCCAGCCGACGGAGCTCGGTCTCCTGCGCCTCGCAGTTGAGCGAATCCAGATTCAGCAAGGGCAGAGGCAATGTCGCATCAGCGCTGATCCGCTGTCGGGGGTGCCCCTCCTCCTGTGGGAAGATAGTGCGCAGGCTCTCGTGGCGGTTGATGAGCGCTTGTAGCGCCGCACGGAGCGCCGCCGCATCGAGCGGGCCTTCCAGAGAGAGGGCGATGGGAATGACGTACACCGGCGCGCCTGGCTCCAACCGATCGAGGAACCAGAGCCGCTGCTGGGCGAAGGAGAGGGGCAGCGGCGCCTCCCGCGAGCGGCGCGGAATGGCCTCAGGAACAGTGGCAATGCCCGCTTCCCGGAGCATAAGCGCAAAGAGCGTCTGTCGCTCTGGGGAGAGGGTGAAGCAGGGGAGCGTCCGGGTCACCCGCCCCCTCCCGCCACGCCACGCTCTTGTAGCTGCCGCTCGACCTCTTCGTCGGACAGCTGCGCCACGTAGAGGAAGAGCTCCGCCGCGCGCAGTAACGCCTCCCCCCGCTCAGATGACGCCATCAGCGCCTCGGCGAAACCCGCCACAGTGGGCGCCTCAAAGAGGGTGCGCAGCGGCACCTCCACCCCGAAGAGCTGGTAGAGCTGGGAGAAGAAGCGCGTCGCCAGCAGCGAGTGTCCCCCCAACCGGAAGAAGTTGTCGTGGACGCCGACCCGCTCGATCCCCAGGAGCTCGCCCCAGATACCCGCCAGCACCTCCTCCAGCGGATTCCGGGGCGCGACGAAGGGTGCATCCCCCCTGCGGGGCGTGGCGAGAGCGGCCAGGGCCGCGCGGTCCACCTTGCCCGCCGGCGAAAGAGGCAGCGTTTCCAAGACCTGCCAGAGGGAGGGCACCAGATAATCGGGCAGCTTCCGGCGCAGAGCGGCTTCGAGCTCCTCGCCATCCAGCTCCCGCCCTGGCTGGGGGACGACGAAGGCCGCCAACCGGCCCTCCTGAGCCACTACGGCCACCCCTCGCACGGCGGGCAGCCGGAGCAGCGCCGCCTCGATCTCGCCGGGCTCGATGCGATACCCGCGCAGCTTCACCTGCGCGTCGAGGCGCCCCAGGAATTCCAGCTGGCCATCGGCCCGCCAGCGGACCCGATCCCCCGTGCGGTAGAGACGGGCGCCGGGCACCCTGGAGAAGGGATCGGGGATGAAGCGCTCGGCGGTCAGTCCGGGGCGCCGGCGGTAGCCGCGCGCTACCCCCTGCCCCCCGATGAGCAGCTCCCCCGGCACGCCGATGGGCACCGGCTCCAGGTAGCGATCCACCACGTAGCAGGTCACACCGCGAAGGGGAGCGCCGATGGGAACCGGGGCGACGGCGCTCTTCACCTCGGCGTAGGTGGCGCAGACGGTGGCCTCGGTAGGGCCGTAGGCGTTGAGGAAGCGGCGTCCGTTGGCCCAGCGCCCCGGCGCCTCGGGCGGGCAGGCCTCCCCGGCGGAGACCAGCGTGGTGAGCGCTGGCAGCTCCGCTTCGGGAAGCACCGCCAGTGTCGAAGGAGGCAGCGTCACCGTGCTGATCTGCCGTTCGCGCAGTAGCCGGACGAGGGCGGGCCCGGGCAGCAGCGCATCGGCAGCGGCGAGGTGCAGGGTGGCCCCCGAAAGCAGGGTGGTGAAGATCTCGGAGACGGAGGCGTCGAAGTTGAAGGAGGCGAATTGGAGCACCTGGGCCCCAGGGAGAAGAGCGAAGGCCGCGATCTGCGCCCGCACCAGATTAGGTAGCCCGGCGTGGGTGACCAGCACCCCTTTGGGCCGGCCCGTAGAGCCGGAGGTGTAAATGACGTAGGCGAGATTGGCGGGATGGAGCGCGATCTCGGGAGGTCTCTCCGGCGCGTCGCGCCACGGCGTCGGCTCTTGATCGAGGCAGAGCACCGGTTCCTCCAGCCCCAGCCGAGACCGTAGGGCCGAGGTCGTTATCACCAGTGCGGCCCCACCGTCCTCCAACATGAAGGCGAGCCGCTCCGGTGGATAGCCGGGATCGAGGGGGAGATAGGCGCCCCCGGCTTTGAGCACCGCCAGCGCCGCCACAACGAACTCGGGCGAACGCTCCAGACAGACGCCCACCACCCTCTCCGGCCCAATTCCCAGCGTGACCAGCTGGTGGGCCAGCCGGTTGGCCTGCCTCTCGAGCTCCACGTAGGTGAGCGCACCCTCCGCGAAGACCACGGCGGGGGCGTGGGGCGTCCGAGCCGCCTGCCGGGTGAAGCGGGCCGGGAGGGTGAGGGAGGGCTCCGCCTCCGGGGTCAAAACCGCCCCCTGCCCCATCCTTAACAGCGCCTCCCACTCTGCCTCCGGAAGCAAGGGCAGATGCGTTACGGGCGCCTCAGGCGTGGCGGCAGCGGCCTCCAGCAGGGTCACGTAGTAGTGCGACCAACGGGCCACCGTCCCCTCGTCGAAGAGATCCGTGTTGTATTCAATCCAGCCGCCCACGCCCTTGGGGATCTCCGAGAGATGGAAGGTGAGATCGAACATCGCCATGCCAGAATGCAGGGCGGGCAGCGCCTCCTCGCGGGCCAGGCTGCGCGCCTCCAGCAGCTCCGCCCGCAGTCCCGGCAGCTCCAGCGTCCCCAGCGGGTTCTCCTGCAGACCAAAGGAGACCTGGAAGAAGGGCGCGTGGCTCAGCGAACGCTCCGGCTGCAGGGCCGCGACGAGGTTGGCGAAGGGCAGCGCCTGATGCGCGTACGCATCCAGGGCCGTCTGGCGCACCTGATCCAACAGCTCGCGGAAGGTAGGCTGCGCCCGCAGATCGACCCGGAGGGCGAGGGTGTTGACGAAGACCCCCATCAGCCCAGCGACCTCCCCTTCTGTCCGGTTCGCCACCGGCGTCCCGATCACCAGCTCTTCCTGGCCCGAGAGCCGCGCCAGCAGCGCTGCAAAGGCCGCAAAGAGCACCATGAAGAGCGTCGCCCCCTCCGCCTGCCCCAGCGCCCGCAGCCGGTCGATGAGCTCCCGTTCCAGCGTGAGGGGCAACCGCGCCCCCGCGAAAGTCTGGGCCGCCGGACGGGGCCGGTCGGTGGGGAGCGTGATCAACTCCGGCACCTCGCGCAGCTGCTCCGTCCAGTAATCCAGCAGCTCCGCGAGGCGCGCTTCCTGCTCCGGCGCCCGCTGCCAGACGGCGTAATCCGCGTACTGGAAGGGCAGCGCCGGCAGCGTCGCCCCCCCGTAAGCCGCCGCCAGCTCCCGGGCGAAGACGCCCAGCGCCCACCCATCGGCGACGATGTGGTGGAGCGTGACCAGCAGGATGGCATCCGTAGCGCTCAACCGGTAGAGGTGCGGTCGGAGCAGTGGCCCCTGCTCCAAAACGAAGGGCCGGCGCAGCTCCTCCTCTGCTGCGGCGTAAAAAGCGGCCAGGGAGGCAACCTCCGTCACCGGCAGCGTCAGCTCGGCAGCGGCGGCGATGCGCTGCACCGGCTGCTCCCCCTCCACGTGGAAGGTAGTGCGCAGCGGTTCGTGGCGCGCCACCAACGTCCGCAGCGCCGCCTCCAGTTGGGGCACGTCCAGCACCCCCTCCAGCCACATGGCCAGATGGACGTTGTAGAGGGGGCTCCCCGAGTTCCAACGGTGCATGAACCACATCCGCTCCTGGGCGAAAGAGAGAGGAAAGGTGCGCCCGTCGCGCGGCTGGGGCTGGATGCGGCGGCGGGCCTGTTCGCGCTGGGAGCGGAGCTGCCGCAGGAATTCCGCTCGCTGCTCCGGGGAGAGGGCAGCGATACGCTGGGCCAGATCGCTCATTCCAACTCCTCTTCAGCGGCCCGGAGCAGGGCTTCCAGCTCAGTATCGGAGAGCTCTCCGGTTTCGGCGAGCAGCTCGGCCACCTCTGCATCTGCTGGGACCGTCGCCTGAAGTTGGGGTAGGAATTGCGCCGCCAGATCGGCCACACTGAGGCCCCGCAGGAGGTCGGCCACAGAGACAGTGACCCCCAGGCTCCCCTCGATCTTGCTCTTGAGCTCCACCGCCATGATGGAATCGATGCCCAGGGCGTTGAGGGGCTGCTGTACGGGCAGGCGCTCGCGGTCGAGGCGCATCACCCCGGCGGTCAGCGTCTGGAGATGCGTCTCCAGCAGCGTCAGACGCTCTTCGGGGGGCGCCACAAGCAGGACCTCGGTAGCGAAGTTGGCGCCACTTCCGGCCTCGGCGCCGGCAGCGGCGGCCTCGGTGGCGAGGAGGTCGGAGAGCAGCGGCGGCTGCATGCCGGCAGGAGTGGCCTGCCCCAGCTGCTGCCAATCGATGGCGACAGCAGCGACCTGGGCCGGGTGTTCCTCCAGGAGGAGATCCAACAGCTCCACCCCCTCTGCCGGCGTGAGGGGCAGAATCCCCCCCGAGGCGTGCTGCTCGCCCAACGCACCCCGGGCCGCCATCCCCACCTCGGACCAGGGTCCCCAGTTGATGCTGAGAGCGGGCAGTCCGTGTGCCCTTCGAGTCCGGGCCAGTGCATCCATGAAGGCGTTGCCAGCGGCGTAGTTGGCCTGCCCCGGCGGCCCCAGCAACGCTGCAATGGAGGAAAAGAGCACGAAGAAATCGAGGGGCGCCTCGGCGCTGGCCCGGTGCAGGTGCCACGCGCCGTACACCTTGGGCGCGAGGACCATCTCCAGCTGCGCCGGGGACATCTGGAGCAGGAGCCCATCGCGGAGCACGCCGGCGGAATGCACGATGCCCCGCAGCGGGGGAAGCTCCGCTGCGATGTGGGCCAAGAGCCGGTCGACGTCCTCGGCTCGGGCCACGTCCCCGGCCAAAATGTGAACCGCCACCCCCTCCGCCTCCAACGCAGCGACCGCTTCAGCAGCCTCCGGTGTCAGCCCGTCCCGTCCCCGGCGGCTGGTGAGGACGAGGTGACGGGCCCCCTGCTCCGCCAGCCAGCGGGCGACGGTGCGTCCCAGGCCGCCAAGCCCCCCGGTGATGAGGTAGGAGGCGTCAGCGCGAACCGTCACCGGCTGCGGCGCCGGCGGCGCGATGGGCAGCACCACATCACGCTGGTTGACCACAAGCTTGCCGATGTGGCGGGCCTGGGACATAAGATGGAAGACTTCGGCCACACCGTCGATAGGGAAGCTCCGGTGCGTGATGGGCTGGATACGCCCGTCCTCGAAAAGGGGCCAGAGTTCCTTCAGCAGCTCCCCCACGTACTGCGGGCGGTCGCGCATCATCTGATTGAGGTCCACGACGAAGAAGGAGATATTGCGTTCCAGCAGCCCCATCCCCAGCGGACTGTTCTGCACGATGTCCCGCTTGCCCAACTCCAGGAAACGCCCGTGGGGCTTCAGCACCTCCAGGCTCCGGGTGATGCCCGCGCCGGAGAGGGTGTTGAGGACGACGTCCACTCCCTCGCCGTTGGTGAGGGCCAGGAGCTCAGCGGCGAAATCGAGGCTGCGGGAATCCATCACGTGGGCGATGCCCAGCTCGTCACGGAGGAAGGCGCGCTTCTCCGGCGTGCCGGCGGTGGCGTAGATTTCCGCACCGCGCAATCGCGCCAGCTGGATGGCAGCCTGCCCCACGGCCCCGGAGGCGGTGTGAATGAGCACCCGCTCCCCCTCCCGGAGGTCGGCCAGGCGCACCAAGGCGTAATAGGTGGTCCCGAAGGCGACCAGCAGCGTCGCCGCCTCCTCAAAGGTGAGGTGGGCGGGCTTGGGACCCACCAGCCAGGCATCGGTGGTGACGTAACGGCTGAAGCAGTGATCGGCGCCGCCGATGACCTCGTCCCCCACCTGCAGGCGTTCGACGCCCGCGCCCACCGCGACGACCCGCCCGGCACATTCCAGCCCCAGGGGCCGGCTGCCATTGGGCAGAGGGGGCAACATGCCCAACGCCAGCATCACGTCCTTGAAGTTGAGGCCGGTCGCGTAGACCTCGATCTCCACCTCGCCGGGGCCGGGGGGACGGCGGCGGGTGGCGCGCGGCGTGAGGCTGTCGAGCACGCCGGGTGTGACGCTTTCCAGGCGGAAGGGCGCCGTGGCGGAATGGGTGAGGACCCGGTCAGCGTTGGCGGAAGACGAAAGCGGAAGGTGACGAGCCAGACGGGCGACGTAGCGCCGCTCGCCCCGCAGAGCCACCTGATTCTCCGCTCCCTTGTTCGCCAGTTCCGCCAGCAGCGCCGACAGCTCCTCCGGCTCGGCGGCAACGCTCAGGTCGAGGAGAGTGACGCGCAGCTCGGGATGCTCGGCAGCAGCCACCCGGCCCAAGCCCCAGAGCAAAGCCCGCTCCGGAAGGGAGGGCTCGGCGCTGGTGATGGGCTGGGCGCCCCGGGTGAGCAGCCAGAGCCGGGGACGGGCGTTGAGCCGCGCGCCGGCCAGCGCCTGGATGAGGAAGAGGGGGCTGCGAGCGCCGTAACGCTGCGCTGCTTCAAGGTGGGCGGCAGGGGCCGAATCCGGGGCGGGGATCAAATCGCTCCAGCGATAGATGATGCCGCCGCAGGGGGGACGGCTGGTGGTCAGCGCCTCGGCGAGCAGCCGGGCGTACGCCTCCGGCGCCTCCGGGTCAATGGTGTAATCCGTACCGCCGGCGTGGAAATCGGTGCCGGGCCGGACGGTGAGACAGGTATCGCCCCGCTCCCGCAGGGCCGCAGCCAGCGGATCCTCGGCGTCTCCGGTGAAGAGCAGCCAGGTGACCGGGGCCGGCGGTGACGTCGCTGCCTCCTCCGGCAGGGGCTGCGCTACCCAGCGCAGATCGTAGAGCTGCCGGCGGAGCTGCTCCCGGCGCCCGGCGGACACGCGCTCCAGCCGCAAGCCGGTGATCTGCGCCACCACGGCGCCGGACTCGGTGCAGAGCGTGAGATCGGCCTCGCGGCGTTCGGGCGCCGCGTCGGGCGTAGCGGTGAGACGGGCGTGACACCAGAGCACGCCTTCCGGCTCACCGTAGAGGTGCAAGGCCTCCACGCCCGCGGGCAGGAAGGCCGCATCGCCGTCACCCTCACGGGGCAGGGTCACAGCGACCGACTGGAAAGCGGCGTCGAGCAGGACGGGATGCAGGGTGTAGGAGCGCGCGTCGGAAAGGAGGCTCTCCGGCAGGACGATCCGGCTGAGGGCTTCTCCCTCGCAACGATGGATCTCTTGCAGGGCACGAAAAGCCGGCCCGTACGAGAGCCCACGGGCTTCCATGGCAGCGTAGTGCTCCTCGGGAGGCAGCGCTTCGGTACAGCGCCGTCGCACCTCGGCCAGCGCTACGGGGGCAGGCGCGGCGGGGGATTCGGGCAGCGCCCGCACGCGCCCCGTGACGTGCTCCACCCACGGGACGCCCGCTTCGGCGGCGGTGCTGAGCGCGTGGAAAGCGGACTCCTCACCCAGGGCCGGGGTCAGCACAACCTGAAGGCGGCGTCCGGGAGCTGCGGGCAGCTGGAGCCCTCGCAAAAAACGCAGCTGCTGGACGGTGTAGGCACCGGGCCCGAAGGCCTGACGCGCTGCCGCCAGCGCCATCTCCAGATAGGCAGCGCCCGGCAGGATCACCATCCCCTGCACCTGATGGTCGACGTAGTAGGGGGTGGAGGAAGCCGTCACGTCCAGCTCCCAGAGGTGCTGCCGGGGCGCGACGGAGGTGACCACGTGCTCCCCCAGCAGGGGATGGGCGCCCGCCTTCTTCACCCCGATCTGTCCGCTGGCCCCCAGGGGCTTGCTCGTGATCTGATCGAGCCAGTAGTGCTCCCGCTGCCAGGCATAGTGCGGCAACGAGATGGGCTGGCGCCGTTCAGCATAGAGGCGTCGGAAATCCAGCGGGACCCCAGCGACGTAGAGCCGGCCCAGCGCAGCCAGGAGCGTCGCCCGCTCCTCGGCGTCGCGCCGCAGCGAGGCAACGATCAGGCCCGGCTTCTGAAACTCGTCCAGCCCCTGACGAATGGACATGGAGAGCACGGGATGGGCGTTGATTTCAAGGAAGTGCTCGTAACCACTCTCGGCGAGCTGGCGCAGCGCCTCGGTGAAGAGGAAGGGCTCGCGCAGATTGCGGCCCCAGTAGGCCGCATCGAGCTGCGTCCCATCGATGAGCGTCCCGGTCACGGTGGAGAAGAGAGGGACGTGGGTGGCGCGCGGTGCGAGATCCTGCAACTCGGCCTCCAGCTCCCCACGCAGCGGGTCCATCTGCGGGCTGTGGAAGGCGATATCCACCCCGCGCAGGATGCGGGCGAAGACCCCCTGACGCTCCAGCGAGGCGACGATGCGGGTGACCGCGTCGGCGTCACCGGAGATGAGGCTGGCGGAGGGGCTGTTGCTGCCCGCCACGGAGACCACGTCGTCAAAGCCGGTGAGCACCAACCCGGCCCGGTCCAGTGGGAGCCCCACGACCGCCGACTTCCCCTGTCCTTCGACGGACTTCATCAGGCGGCTGCGATGGAAGACGACGCGGGCCGCCTCCTCCAGGGTGAGGGCCCCGGCCACGTGGGCCGCCGCCACCTCACCCAGGCTCTGCCCCACGATGATATCGGGCGTCAGCCCCCAGGCGCGCCAGAGGGCCGCGAGGGCCACCTGCACGGCAAAGATAGCCGGCTGCGCGATAACCGTGTCATTGAGGTGGGAGCGCTCCGGGTCGGCCTGCAACGCTTCCAGCAGCGACCAGTCGCCCAGCTCCTGGAAGATACGATCACAGGCTTCGAGCGTTGCCCGGAAGACCGGCTCGGTCGCCAGCAGCTCGGTGCCCATACCGAACCATTGCGCCCCCTGCCCGGAAAAGACCCACACCAGAGGCGGCGGCTGATCCGCGCGCGCCGGTCCGGTGGAGAGCCCGCCCAACATCTCGTCGTTGAGAAAACCCTCCAGCTGCTCGACCAGAGCGGCGGGCGTCGCCCCCACAGCGGCCAAGCGTTGGGAGAGGTGACTGCGCCCCACGCCAGCGGTGTAGCAGAGATCGACGAGGGCCGGCACCGTTTCGGAGCGCAGCAGCTCCACGTAGGCAGCCGCCAGCGCCCGGAGCCCCTCAGGCGTCTTCGCGGAGAGGGGTAGCAGGTGAGCAACCGGCGTTTCCGTGGCGGGCGAGGTGGCGTCAGTCACCGATCGCGCCGGCGGTTCGCAGAGTACGACGTGGGCGTTGGTCCCGCCAAAGCCGAAACCGCTCACGCCCGCGACCTTGGGAGCATCGGGCCGGGGCCAGGGGGTGAGCTGCCGGGGCACCACGAAGGGCAATTCGTGGAAGGGAATCAGCGGATTGGGCTCCTGGAAGTTGAGGTGAGGGGGGATGACGTCGTGCTGCATGGCAAGCACGGCCTTGATCACGCCCCCCATGCCGGCCACAGCCTCACCATGGCCGACGTTCGTCTTCACCGAACCGAGCACGCAGACGTCGCCCTCGGCGCGCTCGCTCCCGACGACGTTGCTCAGGGCCTTCACCTCGATGGGATCCCCGAGAGGGGTGCCGGTGCCGTGGGCCTCGATGTACTGGACGGCGTTGGGGTCGAGCCCCGCGTTGCGATAGGCCATCCGCAACACCTGCTCCTGAGCCGTCCCGTTGGGCGCCATGATGCCGTTGCTGCGCCCATCGTGATTGACGGCGCTCCCCTGCACGACGGCGTAGATGCGATCTCCGTCAGCCAGGGCCCGCGCCAGCGGCTTGAGCACGATCGTTGCCGCGCCCTCGCCCCGGACGATGCCGTTGGCCGCGCTGTCGAAGGTCTTGCAGCGCCCGTCCGGCGAAAGCGCCCCGGCCCGCGAGAAGAAGATGTCGGAATCCGGCTCCAGAATGACGTTGACGCCCCCCGCCAGCGCGATGGGACACTCGCCCTGACGCAGACTCTGACAGGCCAAATGAATGGCGACCAGCGAGCCAGAGCAGGCTGTGTCGATGACCACGCTCGGGCCGTGAAGATCGAGGAAGTAGGAGATGCGGTTCGCCACCACAGTGTTGGCGCTGCCGGTGCCCGAATAGAGCTCGATGATGTCAAAATCGTCGAAGATGCGGGAGCCGTAGTCGTCCTTCAAGGTCGCGACGAAGACCCCAGCCTGCGTTCCGGCGAGCGAGAGGGGCGGCACGCCGGCGTCCTCCAGCGCCTCCCAGGCGCTTTCGAGCATCAGCCGCTGGCGGGGGTCGAGCTGAGCGGCCTCGCGGGGCGAAATCCCAAAGAAGGGCGCATCGAACTGGTCGAGATTTTCCAGATAGCCTCCCCAGCGGCCCAGAATCTTCCCCTTGGCCTGAGGGTTGGGATCGAAGAAAGCGTCCACATCCCAACGATCCGGGGGCACTTCGGTAATCGCGTCCCGGCCCTGAGCCAACAGGTCCCAGAAGGCCTGAAGCCCGTCGGCACCGGGGAAGCGACAGCTCATCCCGATGATGGCGATGGGCTCGACAAGGGCGATGTGCTCTTCATGGTCTTCACTGCGTGCCACGACAACCTCCTCCAGATCAAAATTCCCCGCCAGATGACGGGCCAACGCTGCAATGGTCGGATAGTTCCAGGCCAGCGTGGGCAACAGCGTGCGGCCCAGCCAGAGCTCCAGATCGTGGATCAGGGAGAGCGCCTCCAGCGAACCCAGACCGTAACGCGCAAAGGGCTCGTCGAGGCCGATGGCTTCAGGCGCCAGACCGGTCCGATGGGCAAAGTAGGCGCGCAGCCACGCCACGATTTGCCGCTCCACCGCCGGGCGCTCCCCGTTGTGCTCCCGCACCGGGGGAAATTCCGGCGCGGAGAGGGATTGAAGCCCCGCCCGCCATTCGGACACCAGCTCCAGCTCCCCATTCAGGAAAGCGCTCCGGGTGGCGCGGCGACGTAACTTACCGCTGGAGGTCTTTAACGTCGTCGCCGGCTTGATCAGGGAGATAGCGTACGCCTCCAGATCGTGCACCATGGCGATACGCTGGCGCAGGGCCGCAAAGATCGCTTCACCTTCTCCTGCCGCACGGGGGCGCACCTCCGCCACGATCACCAGCCGCTCACTGCCGCCGGCCTCCACCGAGCAAGCGGTGCAGCCCCCCGGTTTGAGCGCCGGATGGGCCTGCACCACGGTCGCCTCGATATCCTCGGGATAGTGATTGGCCCCGCGAATGATAATCACGTCCTTCAGGCGTCCGGTGAGATAGAGTTCCTCCCCATCGAGGAAACCGAGATCGCCGGTACGCAGATAGCGCGCCCCATCTCCGCCAGTGATCTGCGCCTGGAAGGTCTCCCGGGAGGCCTCCGAACGCCGCCAGTAGCCCTGGCCCACGCTGGGGCCGGAGACCCAGACCTCACCGATCTCGCCGGGAGGAGACTCGCGGCCCGTCTCCGGATCGACGATGCGCAACGATTGCTCCGGCAGGGTCTGCCCGCAGCCGACCAGCATCACGGCGTCGTCGCTCTCCGCGCCCGTCGCCACCACCCTCCCCTGCTCCAGGTCGCGGCGGCTCACCGTGCGGACTCGGGGCGCGCTCCAGCCGACCCCGCCGGTGACTGTAGCCGTGTTCTCCGCCATCCCATAGGAGGGATAGAAGGCCTCGGGGCGGAAGCCGCAGGGAGCAAAAGCGGCGGCGAAGCGTTCGAGGGTAGCATGGCGCACGGGTTCAGCACCGTTGAGGGCCAGATTCCACGCGCTCAGGTCCAGGGTGGCCCGCTGCTCCTCTGTGGTTCGAGCCACGCAGAGCTCATAGGCGAAGTTGGGGCCGCCGCTGGTCGTCGCGCCGTAGTACGAGAGTGCCTGCAACCAGCGATAGGGGTTTTGAACAAAAGCCTCGGGTGGCATCAGAATGGCGGGAATACCCCGGAAGACAGGATGCAGCACACTGAGCAACAGCCCGAGGTCGTGGAAGAGGGGCAACCAGGAGACGATAGCTCCGGCAGGGCGGTCAACGAACCCCTGGAAGCTGTGAAGGTTATGTAGCACGTTCCCGTGGCTGACCATCACACCTTTGGGATGGCCGGTCGAGCCGGAAGTGTACATCAGGAAGGCCAGGTCGTCAGGAGAGAGAGAGGGCGGCGTCCAATTTGCGGGCGGAGCGGGAAGGGTGGCAGCATCCGGCGCCCACAGCTGCACCTCCCCCAATCCGGCTGCCTGCTGTACGAAGGGCTCTACGAGCGAGACAACCTCCGCGGAGGTCAGGAGCAGGCGGGCCCCGGCACTATCAACAATCGCACGGAGTCGGGGCAGCGTGCGCTCGGGCCGGACGGGATCGGGCGGATACGCCGGAACCGCCACGAGGCCCGCGGAGATACACGCCCAGAAGGCAACGACGTAATCCAGCCCAGGAGGATAGCACAACAGAACGTTTTCACCCGGTGGAAGCGTTTGTTGCAACGCGGCGGAAAGACGTCGCACGCGGCGCCCAAAGGCATCATAGTCTAGACTCTGAGCTCGGGCAAGCTCCCCATCGGGCAAGAAGACGAAGGCTGTCTCGGAGGTTAAAACTTCCAGTTGCGTCTGTAAAAGTCCGGATAAAGATGAGTGCGAAACTTCAGAATTTGTCCAAGAATGCATCGATGGCTCCACGTTGGTTGACAAAGGCTACGGGGTCGTAAATCTAGAGGTCCCAAGTTCCACTGGGAAAACAGGGGAAAACTCGAGAATCCTTTCTTTCACAAGCCCCAAGAAGCTCGATTGATAGGTAGTCAGGACAACGTCGCTGCCGGAACAACCAGCGGGGAAGCCCAACGTCAGAGGCGACATAATAAGTGCTGACAAAGAAAAAGTCCCTGCTGAGCTGGAGATACCCCCTCCCAACGCAAGTGTTACATATTTTGCCCTTTGGGAGCTGCGTTGCCCATCTATTGGGCAGCCAAGCGCGACCATTATATCATAAAAAACACACTCCCGTCAAACGCGCTTCTTACAAAAAGAACTATACAGGTCTGAAAGTTGTGGTATAAAAGAGACACGGTGGAGGCTGAGCAGGGAGCCTCTCCAGTCAACCATTAGAGCAGAAGGCAACGCCGACAAGAGAGCGGGTGCCTTGTATCGCTTCTGCCTCATACTTCAGGCGCTGGAAGAGCGCAGTTCATTGACGCACACAATGGTATCTCATTCAACTGGACGCAATACCGACACCGATCTCCAGGCATCAGCACGCAGCGGTTCCGCTATCGCGCAGCGCTCTGGAGACCAGGTGGAGGTCTGGCGCCTATCCCTGGCGGGCGTGGAAGCACACCTAGAACGCTTGACCGACGTGCTGTCCCCGGAGGAGCAGCAGCGCGCGGCGCGTTTCCATTTCAAACGCGACCGGCAGAAGTTCACCGCCACCCGGGGCGTGTTACGTCTGCTGCTGAGCCGTTACCTGGGCTTGGCGCCCGAAGCACTCCGTTTCACCTATGGGGCACAGAACAAGCCGGCCCTCGCCCCTGAACATTGCGGGGTTAAGTTTAATGTCTCCCATTCCCACCAGCTGGCCCTGTTGGCCTTCAGTCGCAAACGAGAGCTGGGTGTAGACCTCGAACAACTGCGCTCGGATCTGGAATTCGACCAGCTGGCGGCTCGCTTTTTCTCCCCCAGAGAGTACACCGAGTGGCGCACCTACACGGGCCCGGAGCGTGAGACGGCCTTCTTCCGTTGTTGGACCCGGAAAGAGGCACTGCTGAAAGCGCTGGGGATCGGTCTCTCCGGCCTGGAGCATGTCTCCGTTTCGCTGGGCGCGCACGAGACGACGTTGGTGGAAGCCACCGCCGAGCTCACTGGAGATACCGGTTGGAGTCTGCTGCCTCTCCAGGTGGGCGAGGAATACGTTGCGGCGCTGGCGGTGGCAGGTCCTCCTCCCCCGGTACGCATCATCGATTGGGTTTGGGCGCCCCCTTGACGAATCATTACTGGGGCTCCCTGGCCCTGATAACCTCAGGCTGGACGCCCGCATCGATTTCACTGTTATCCAATGCACTAGTTCATCGTAGAAAAAGGAGTTGCGTATGTCCGAAAGGGTTATGACTGCGGTATCGAAGACGCAAAATACCTCATTGGAATTTTCTCCAGGCGCAGTTATGATTTGCGGTGAAGGCTTGACGATCGAGGACGTTGTCGCCGTCGCCTACGACCACACCCCCGTGACGATTTCTGAAGAACCGGCAGTGGTGCAGCGCATACAGGCTGCTTGCGACTACATTGAGGAAGCTGTCCGCTGTGGACGCCCCATCTACGGTGTGACGTCGGGCTTCGGCGGCATGGCCAACGTCGTCATTCAACCGGAGGATGCAGCAGAACTCCAGGATAACATCGTCTGGTATCACAAAACAGGGGCCGGCAACTGCTTACCCATCGAGGACGTGCGCGCGGCCATGCTTCTGCGCGCTAACACCCTGATGCAAGGGGCTTCGGGCGTGCGGATGGAGGTCATCCAGCGTTTGGCCACCTTCATCAACGAGGAGGTCACCCCTCACGTACCCGAGCTCGGATCCATCGGGGCCAGCGGCGATCTGGTTCCCCTCACTTACATCACCGGCTCCCTCATCGGACTGGATGCGTGCTTCACCGTGGACTTCGCCGGGCAGACGCTGGACGCTCCAAGCGCCTTGCAACGGCTGGGTCTCAAGCGGCTGGCACTGCGTCCCAAAGAGGGGCTGGCGCTGATCAACGGCACCTCGGTGATGACGGGCGTCGCCGCCAACTGCGTTTACGAGGCGCGCACCCTGCTAGCCGTCACTCTGGGCGTCCACGCGCTGAGTCTCCAGGCGCTCATGGGGACCAACCAATCCTTCCACCCCTTCATTCATCAGCACAAACCCCACCCCGGGCAACTCTGGGCCGCCGAGCAGATGCTAGCCCTGCTGCACGGCTCCCGCCTCTCCCGCGACGAGCTGGATGGGCGCCACGACTATCGCGGCGAGGAGCTGATCCAGGATCGCTACTCCATGCGCTGCCTGCCCCAGTTCATCGGCCCGGTGGTCGAAGGACTACGTGAGATCGCCCGCAAGGTCGAGGTGGAAATCAACTCGGCGACGGACAATCCCCTGATCGATTTTGAGCGTCAGGCCACCTATCACGGCGGCAATTTCCTGGGCGAGTACATCGCGGTGACCATGGATCAGCTGCGCCAGTACATCGGGCTGCTGGCGAAACACCTCGATGCGCAGATCTCCCTCATGGTCGCCCCTCAGTTCAACTTCGGCCTGCCCCCGAGTCTCGTTGGGAATCCGGACCGGGCGGTGAACATGGGACTGAAGGGGTTGCAGCTGGCCGCCAACTCCATCATGCCCCTGCTGACCTACTACGGGCAACCCATCGCCGATCGCTTCCCCACCCACGCCGAACAGTTCAACCAGAACATCAACAGTCAGGGATTCAACGCTGCCAATCTGGCCCGCCGCTCGGTGGAGACCTTCCGGGATTACGTCGCCATGGCACTGATCTTCGGCGTGCAGGGGGTGGATCTACGGACGCACCTGCTCGCCGGACATTACGACGCGCGCGCCCTCCTCTCTCCAACAACGGCGCGGCTCTACGAGGCCGTGCGCACCGTCGTCGGTTCCCCCCCAGATGAGACCCGTCCTTACATCTGGAACGACCACGACCAGGCGCTGGACCGCCACATCCACCTGATCGCCGAGGATATCGCCCAGGGCGGACGGATCCCCGAAGCCCTCGCGGCGCTGCTCCCCGGTCTGAAATAGTCAACTCCACGGGAGAACACATGAACCTCGCATCTAACATCGAACGTGCCCGGCGCTTCTTCCCCAGTAAGGTCGCCCTGCGCTTTGAGGGCCACCCCTATACCTACCGCCAGCTCGATGAACTGGTCAACCGGATGACCAACGGACTCCGCAGCCTGGGTATTAGCCCGGGGGATCGCGTAGCGATCTACCTTCCCAACATCCCGGAGTTCATCATCACCTACCTGGCGACCCTGAAGCTGGGTGCTATCGCCGTCTCCATCAATGCCATGCTCAAGAAAGAGGAGGTACGCTTCAATCTGGAGGACAGCGGCGCCTCTCTGATCGTGACCACCGAAACGCTGCGCCCCCACGTACCCTGGGGAGAGATCCCCACGCTCAAGCACCTGGTTATCGCCGAGGGGGCCCCGCAGGAGGGCGTGGATATGGCGTCCCTGCTGGAGCAGGCTTCCTCGAAGGCCCGGGCCCTTCCCGTGTCGAGCGACACCCCCGCCGCCATCGTCTACACCTCCGGCACGACAGGCTTTCCCAAGGGCGCCACCCTCTCTCACGGCAACGTGATCTCCAACGCCTACTCGAAGGTCCACTACTGCGGGATGCGTCCCGGCGACCGGATGCTGCTCTACCTGCCGCTCTTTCACTGCTTCGGGCAGAACGCCATCCTCAACAGCGGCCTCTTTGCCTGCGCCACCCTCGTCCTGCAGCGCCGCTTTGAGCTGGAGCGCACGCTCGCACTCGTCTCCGACGAAGCCGTCACCATGTTCTTCGCCGTGCCGACCATCTACGTGCGCCTGTTGAACCTGGAACCGCAGGCCTACGATCTGAGCTCCATCCGCTATTACCTTTCCGGAGCAGCGGTCCTGCACGAGGAGATCGCCCGCCGCTGGCTGGAGGTCTACGGGCACCGGATTTATGTGGGCTACGGACTGACCGAAACCTCGCCCTTCGCCAGCTACAATCACGATCTGCAATATCGCTTCGGCTCCGTCGGCACCCCCATCGAGAATGTGGAGATGAAGGTCGTCGATCCAGAGACAGACGAAGAGGTCGAACCGGGAAGCCCTGGCGAGATCGTGATCCGGGGGCCCAACGTCATGCTGGGCTACTGGAACCAGCCGGAGGCGACAGCTCAGGCCATCCGCAAGGGCTGGTTCCATTCGGGTGATATCGGCACGATGGACGAGCTGGGCTACTTCTACGTGGTTGACCGTCTCAAGGACATGATCAACGCCTCGGGATTCAAGATCTATCCGGCGGAAGTCGAAAACGTCCTGTACCGGCATCCCGCCGTCGCCGAAGCCGCCGTCTACGGCGTCGCCGACGTAGAACGCGGGGAATACGTCAAAGCGCGGGTGGTACTCAAACCCGGCTTCGAGCGGACCTCCCCCGGTGAACTCACCCTCTTCTGCCGGGAGCAGATGGCCGTCTACAAAGCGCCCCGCAGCATTGAGTTCGTCAGCAGCATTCCAAAGAACGCGCCGGGCAAGGTGCTCAAGCGCGTTATCCGACAACAAGAGCGCGAGGCGAGCCGCGCATGAACCCACAAAAGGACCCTGCCATGAGAAAAATCGCTGTTTTCCGGTTGCTGACCCTTCCGTTGATCGGCCTGCTGATCCTCCAGAGCGGATGCAGCTCTGCCTCGCCCGCGACGCCCGAAAACATCGCCCCCACCGCCGGGCCCACCTTACCGACAACCTCCGGAGATAGCGTGATTGCCGATGGGGTCGTGGAACCGGCGCTCTGGACAACGCTGAGTTTCGCCACCGCCGGCGTTGTGGCCGAGGTCCTCGTGGCCGAGGGCGATGCGGTCGAAGCCGGGCAGCTCCTCGTGCGCCTGGATGACACGGACGCCCAGCTGGCCGTCCAGCAGGCGGAGGCTGCCCTCGCCGCCGCCGAGGCCCGGCTCGCGAAACTCCAGGCCGGGGCCCGCCCGGAGGAGATCGCCGTGCAGGAGGCGCAGGTCGAAGCCGCCCAGGCCGGTCTCTCCCAGGCCGTCGCCCGGCGGGCTCAGATCCACGGCGGCGGCTCCGAAGCGGACATTCGAGCTGCCGAGGCCGAGATCGCCAGCGCCGCCGCCGAAGAGTGGGCGGCACGGGACCTCTACAATCGCGAGGGCTGGCGGATGGGAGACGCAGCCACCACCCGCCTGCGTGCCGCCGAGGCCGCGCTTGCCGCCGCCGAGGCCCGGCTGGAACAGGTCGGCGCCTCTGGAGACGCCCGGAGCTCCGAGGCCCAGGCCAGCGTGTGGGCCGCCGCCGCCCAGCAGCGCGTGGCCGAAGCCCAGCTCGCACTCTTGAGCGCGCCCCCCACCACCGAGGATCTGGCGGCGGCTGAAGCCGAGGTACAGAGCGCCGCAGCCGAGCTGGCGCTGGCCCAGGCGGCCCTGAGTCGCTACGAGCTCCGGGCCCCCTTCGCCGGCACCCTCACCCGGGTCGTCATCAAGCCGGGTAACCACGTCTTCCCCGAGGCCCAGTTCGGCGTTCTCGCCACGATCACCGAGCTCCAGGTCCGCACCACCGATCTTACGGAGCTCTCCGTGGGCCAGCTCGCCGTCGGACACCCCGTGGAACTGCGCTTCGACGCCTGGCCCGACGTGATCGTGTCCGGCAGGATCGTCAGCATCGGCCTGGAGGCAGAAATGCGGCAGGGAGATGTGACCTATCCCGTCGTTGTGGCCTTCGAGGAGCCACCCCCACCCGGACTGCGCTGGGGGATGACCGCCGTGGTCGGCGTCCGGCTCCCCTGATCTGCTACCCCGGAAGACAAACCGCCGTATAATGGGATGATCATGCCTGTCTTTCTTTTCACTGACATCGAGCGCTCCACCGAGCGGTGGGCCCAATATCCCCAGGAGATGGAAACAGCCCTGGCACGCCACGACGCGCTCCTGAAAGAGCGCATCGAACAGCACGGCGGGAAGATGATCAAGCACACCGGAGATGGCATCTTCGCCGTCTTCGAAGGGGGCGCCCCCCTGGCCTGCGCCCTGGAGATTCAGCAGGAACTCAACACCGGGGATTGGAGCGCTGTCGGCGGCCCCCTTCAGGTACGGCTGGCCCTGCACATGGGAGAAGCTCGGCAACGGGAGGCGGACTTCTTCGGATTGGAGGTCAGCCGGACGGCGCGGCTGCTCTCCGCCGGCTGGGGCGGGCAGATCCTGCTGACCTGCGAGCTGGCCCGCACTGCCGACCTCCCCCCGGAAGCGACCCTGCGCGACATGGGCAATCACCTCCTGAAGGACCTCAGCGAACCTCAGCACCTCTATCAACTGCTCCACCCCGACCTGCCCCGGCTGACCTTCCCGCCCCTACGGACCCTCTCGGCCCACCCCAACAACCTGCCGCCCCAACCTACCCCCTTCGTCGGGCGCGACGGGGAGCTGCGAGAGATTCTGCTTCAAATGGCCAATCCCACCTGTCGCCTGCTCACCTTGATCGGGCCCGGGGGCATGGGCAAGACCCGGCTGGCCCTACGGGCGGCTGCCGAGCAGATCGAAGCCTTTCCCCACGGCGTCTACTTCGTCCCCCTCGCGCCGCTGACCTCCGGCGCCCAGCTTGAGGGGGCCATTGCCGAAGTGCTGCACTTCTCCTTCTACGAACGCGAAGAGCCGCGCGCCCAGCTGCTCAAGCATCTGAAGAATAAAGAGCTCCTGCTGCTCCTCGACAACTTCGAGCACGTGCTGGACGGGGTGTTGTTGGTGACCGAGATTCTGGCCTGCGCCCCCGCCGTCAAAATCCTGGCAACCTCCCGCGAGCGACTCAGGCTGCGGGAGGAACAAATCTTCCCCATCGCCGGCATGTCCTTCCCCACCGGGCCGGGCTCCGCCCTGGAGACCTTCGCCGCGGTACGGCTCTTCATGCAGCACGCCCAGCAGGCCGATCCGACCTTCCAGCTGGATATCGACCGGCGGGATGCCATAGCCCGCATCTGCGCACACGTCGAAGGGATGCCCCTCGCGCTGGAACTCGCCGCCTCGTGGCTGCGGGTGCTCTCCTGCGCCGAGGTCGCGTCAGAATTGGAGCAGAGCCTCGACCTCCTCAGTACCTCCCTCCGCGACGTACCGGATCGCCATCGCAGCCTGCGAGCGGTGTTCGAATACTCGTGGCAGCTACTCAGCCTCGAAGAGCAACAGGCGCTGAGCGCCCTCTCCATCTTTCAGGGAGACTTTTGCCGACAAGCCGCGGCTACGATCCTGGCCTCAGCCCCCCCCGCCGCCCGCACCACCCTCAATCTGCTCGCTGCGTTAGTGGACAAGTCCTTACTCCAGCGACGTCCCAATGACCGCTACGCCATGCACCGTCTCCTCCACGATTACGCCCTGGAGAAGCTCCTGGCGGAGCCGGACCGCGAGGCCCCCCTCCGCCAGCGGCACTGCGCCTACTATGCCGCCTTCCTGCGGAACCAACTGCCGACACTGGAGAGCGCAGCGCAACAGGAAGCCCTCGATGCCATCGCCCACGTCTTTGAAGACGTGCGAGCCGCCTGGCGATGGGCAGTCAAAGCGCGGGATCACCTCTCTCTGGAAGCGATGACCCCCGCTCTGTCCACCTTCCTGGCCTTCCGGGGACGGCAACGAGAAGGCGTCCGGCTCTTCGGTGCCGCCACGGAAGCCCTCACGGGGCTTCCCGACGCCGCCGCGAAACGAGCCCGGGGAGTTCTACTCACCGGATTGGCTTCCTTGCTGATCGACCTCAACCGCCTGGATGAGGGCCAGAGCGCTGTTGAGGAAGCCCTGGATCTCCTGCGCCCCTGCGTACACCCCACAGCGATGGCCTCCGCCCTCGATGTGCTGGGCCGGGTAGCTTGGACTCGGGGCGAATATGCGACCGCTGCCGAGCAGCATCAAACCGCCCTCGCCCTCCACACAGAGACGGGCAACCTCAACGCCCTGGCCCGGAGCCACGACCACCTGGGCACCACGGCCTGGGCGATAGGCAATTACACCGCCGCCCGGAAGCATTTCGAGCAAGCGTTGGCCCTCTTCCGGCACACCGGCGATCCCTCGGGCATCACCGCGACACTGGATCATCTGGGCGTGGTGGCCCGGGACGAGGGCGACTACCAGACCGCTCTGACGGCCTTCCAGGAGAGTTACGAGCGCTGCCAGACACTAGGCCATCCCATCCGCACCGCCTACGTCGCGAACCACCTGGGCGGAATCCTGGCCCTGAAAGAGGGACTGGCCAAGGCTGAGCCCTACTTCGAACAGTGCTTGGCCATCGGGCGGGAGATCGGCGAGCAGCGCATCGTGGCCTACACCCTCTCCGACTGGGGGATGGAGGTCAAGCGCGCGGGAGATCTGGATCGCAGTCGGGCCATGCATCAGGAGAGCCTGGCTCTCTTCCAAGAGATCGGTGATCCTTTCGGCGTGATTACGGCCCAGATGACGTTGGCCAGCTGTGTTAAGGAGGCCGGAGAACCAGCCGCGGCCTGGGATCTCTATCGCGCTGCCCTCCACACCGCGCAGGAGATCCAGAGCGAGCGGCTTATCGCGTGCAGTCTGATCGGCTGGGCGGCGCTGTTGGAAGATGCCGGAGATGCGGAACAAGCGCTGGTGATCGTGGGGCTGGCGGAGACCCTGCCCGGCGACGCGACCGTAACCGATGGGCTTGCGCAAACTCTAGTAGCGACGCTACGCCAGACACTCCCGCCTGCCACCTTCGCCGCAGCCCTGGAATGCGGACGTAACGCAGATCTGACGGAAGTGATCACAACCCTGTTGGCACTGCCCAACCCCTGGTCATCGGTAACGTAAATCCCAAACGGACGGCGCGCCCCCCACCTTCCCCCAGCTGGTAGTAACCCCTCGCCACCAAAAAACGATTATCCTTTTGAACGAGCTGTGCTATATTGATGGGTACCTGGCGCGAAGTTTTGGATACCCCATCGAGAGCGCGACGGCAGGCCAAGCGCCCATATAGTCGAAAGCGTTAAGATAGACGGTATAATCGCCTGACCGCCAGTGAAAGGGATCGTCTCCGCATCGTCGTTGCACTGAACTCCTCACGGGGCTGACCCTGCATCCGGGTCGAATCTCTTCACCGTCTCCATCGTACCTGCCACGAGCGACAACCAAGATCAGATGCTATCCGTTCATGAGGAGGAAGATGAGATGAGACGTCATATAGTGGTGATCGGCGGCGGATTTGGAGGGCTGGCGGCAGCCAACCGGCTGGCGACCAAGGGGCACAAGGTGACCCTCTTCGAGAAGCGCGATCAACTCGGCGGACGCGGCTACCAGTATGAGATCAACGGCTTCAAATTCGACGGCGGCCCCACGGTGATGACCGTTCCCGCGCTCTTTGATGAGATCTTCGAGGCGGCGGGCAAAGATCGGCGCGACTACTTCGAGCTGGTACCCCTCGATCCCTTCTACCGCATCTTCGACCACGAAGGCCGGACCTTCGACTACCGCGCCCATGAGGAGGACGCCCTCACCGAGGTAGCGCGCTGGAGCCCTGAGGATGTTGCGGGCTATCGTGAGCTGCTGGCCCAGAGCGAACGCATCTTCAACCGCTTCTACGCCGATACGGAGAAGGCCTATCTCCGCCTGACGGATATGCTGCCTCTCATGGGCCCCATGATCGGAATGCGGGCCTACATGAGTGCCTACCGCTTCGTCTCCGCTCATATCAAGCACGATTTTCTCCGTCGCGTCTTCTCCTATCACCCTCTGCTCATCGGCGGCAGCCCGCTCTCGACCCCCGCCATCTTCCTACTCATCACCACGGTGGAGCGCAAATGGGGCGTGCACTACGCGCTGGGCGGGACAGGAGCGGTCGTCGCTGGGCTGGGCCGGCTGTTGGAGGAGCAGGGTGCCGAGATCCGTCTTGCGACAGAGGTGACTGAGATCCTCATCAAAGAGCGGCGCGTCGTCGGCGTCCGGCTTGCCGACGGAACAGATGTCAAGGCCGACGACGTGGTCTGTAACGGCGACGTGGCCTTCGCCTACCGCCACCTGATCCCGGCGGAGCAGCGCCGCATCTACACCGATCGCCGCATCGACCGCTTTCAATACAGCATGTCCCTCTTTGTCATCTACTTCGGCACCCGACGCCGCTACCTTGATAGCCAGCTGGCTCATCACAACGTCATTCTCAACCGGCGGTACAAAGGGCTGCTTAAGGACATCTTCGATCACCGAGGGCTGCCCGAGGATTTCTCCCTCTACCTGCACATGCCCAGCAGGACCGACCCTTCCATCGCGCCGGAGGGCTGCGAATCCTTTTACGTACTCTCGCCCGTCTCGACGCTGGATTCGGGAGTGGATTGGCGTACGGAAGCACGGCCCTATCGCGACCGGATCATGCAATTTCTAGAGGACCACTACCTCCCCGATCTGCAGGCCAACATCGTTGCGGAGCACTGGATCGATCCCCTTCATTTCCAAGAGACGCTCAACAGCTACCGGGGCGCCGCCTTCAGCATCCGACCCAACCTCCTCCAATCGGGTGCGCTTCGTCCCCACAACCGTTCGGAAGAATTCCCGAACCTCTACTTCGTCGGCGCGGGGACGCATCCGGGAGCCGGGGTTCCGGCGGTACTCTCGTCGGGCAAGATCGCGGCGGAACTGATCGAGCCGACGCCCGCGCAGGGATGACGATGAGCACGGTCTTTGAGTTGGGCTTCGGGGTGACGGAGCAGGAACTTGCAGTGGAGCGCCTTCCGCTTCGGGGGACGCTGCCCGCGTGGCTGCGAGGAACGCTGGTGCGCAACGGACCGGGCGCTTTCCAGGTGGGGGAAGCCCACTACCGCCACTGGTTCGACGGCCTGGCGATGCTGCATCGCTTCGGCTTCGCCGACGGTGCCGTGAGCTATGCCAACCGCTTCCTCGACTGCGAGACCTATCGCGCGGCCCGCGCGACAGGGACCATCGCCGTCTCCGAATTCGCGACGGATCCCCCCCGGAACCTGCTCCAGCGGGCCGCTCACGTCCTCGCCCCCCGAATCACGGACAGTGCCAAAGTCAACGTGGCGCGCATGGCCGGGCGTACGCTGGCCCTGGTCGAAACGCCCATCCAGGTGGCCTTCGACCCCGAGACCCTGGAGAGCTGTGGGACCTTCACCTATGAAGAGCAGCAGGTGGGACAGATGACGACGGTGCATCCTCACTTTGACCCCGGCTGCACCACAGCCTACAACCTGGTGATTCGCTACGACCGGGTCAGCCACTACCGGATCTACGCCGTGGTGGGACCGACGGGGAGCGTAGAGCGCGTCGCGGAGCTGCCGGTGCGCGAGCCCGGCTACATGCACAGCTTCGGCATGAGCCCGCACACCTTCATCCTGACCGAATTTCCGCTCGTGGTCCAACCGCTAAGTCTCCTCCTCTGGCTGCACCCCTACATCGAGAACTTCCGGTGGAAAGCGCGGCGGGGCACCCGACTCCATCTGCTGGACCGCCGGACCGGGGAGCCGCTCGGACGCTACGAGACGGACGCCTGCTTCGCCTTCCACCACGTCAACGCCTTCGAGCGTGGGGACGAGCTGCTCGTCGATCTTGTGGGCTACCCCGACGCCGGCATCCTGCGCGCCTACTATCTAGACCGGCTGGCCGATCCGGAGACAGAGCTCCCCTGGGGCATCCTGCAACGTTTCCGCGTGCCTCTCAAGGGCGGTACCGTGCGCCGCGAGACGCTCTTCGACGCCTGCATGGAGCTGCCCCGCTACGACGAGGCGCGTTACAACACCTCCGGCGACTACCGGTACGTCTACGCCGTGAGTCTCAGATCCGACCGGCGTACTGGCTTCTACAACCAGCTCGTCAAGGCCGATATCGTCACGGGGAAGTCGTGGACCTGGGCCGAGGACGACTGCTATCCCGGAGAGGCCGTCTTCGTAGGACGCCCGGAACGGCAGGCAGAGGACGACGGCGTTATCCTCTCGGTGGTGCTCGACGCCACGCGCGAGACCTCCTTCCTCCTCGTCCTCGACGCCGCCTCCTTCACCGAGCGCGCCCGTGCCGAGCTGCCGCAGCCGGTGCTCTTCGGCTATCACGGGGCCTTCTTCCCGACGGAGGAGAGGCTGACATGAACGCACAACCGGGTCCGCTGGTGCGGCTGGACAACGTCTACAAGAGCTATCCCGTCGGCGGCAGCGCCGTGGAGGTGCTCAAAGGCATCTCCTTCGACATTCAACCCGGCGAATTTCTCGCCATCGTGGGCGCCTCAGGCAACGGCAAATCCACGCTGCTGAACATGATCACCGGCATCGACCATCCCACGCGGGGAGAGGTGGTGGTGGCGGGCCAGCGCATCACGGGACTCAACGAGGAGCAGCTGGCCCTCTGGCGGGGACAACACGTCGGCATCGTCTTCCAGTTCTTCCAGCTTCTGCCCGCACTGAGTCTGCTCCAGAACGTCATGCTGCCCATGGAGCTGGTGAGAAGAGGGCGCCCCCGGGAGCGGCGAGAGCGCGCCCTATCGCTGCTGGAACGGGTGGGGCTGGCCGATCAGGCGCACAAGCTGCCGAGCACAGTCTCCGGTGGACAGCAGCAGCGAGCCGCCATCGCCCGCGCGCTCGCCAACGATCCGCCCCTGGTGGTCGCCGACGAACCGACGGGCAACCTCGACGCCCAGACCTCCGGCGACGTCTTCGCGCTCTTTACCGATCTGGTAGCCCAGGGCAAGACGCTGATCATCGTAACCCACGACGGAGAGCTAGCGTGCAGCGTGCCCCGGACGCTGGAGATCGCCAATGGACTGATTGTACGCGACGAGCAGTGTGGTGGGGCATGAGCGTCCTGCGCCAGAAGGTTTGGCACGATCTCCGGCACGTCCCGGGTCGCACGGCCCTGGCCATTGCCAGCATCGCCGCCGGAGTCTTTGCCATCGGCGCCATCTTCGGCCTGGTGGATCAGCTACTCGCCGGTATGGACGCCGCCCACCGCGAAGTACAGCCCTCTCACATCAACGTCATCCTGCGCACCTTCGTAGACGACGCCCTCGTCGAGGATCTCCGTGAGCTGGAGGGCGTCCTCGACGTAGACCCCGCCAACCAGATCACCGTCCGCTACCGCACCCCCACCGATGAGGCGTGGCAGATTGGCACGCTGATCATGCGACCCGACTACGAGGCGCAGCTCTACGATCTTGTCGCCCTCACGAAGGGCCGCTGGCCCGCCTTCGATGCACAGGCGGAGGGCGACGCGGCACACCAGATCGGCGTCGAGCGCCTCTCCGGACAGTACTACGGCGTGGCCCTCGGCAACGAGATCGCCTTCGATATTCGCGGCGAGGAGCAGAGCTTCGAGGTCACGGGCGCCCTGCGCCATCCCTTCGTCGAACCGCCCCTCTTCGGCGGGCAAGCCCACTTCTTCACCGACAGCGCCGGCCTGGCGCGCTTCGGCATCCCCGAGGGAGTCTACGGTCAGCTGCTACTCCAGATCGAGCCCGACGCCGATGGAACCCCCTACAGCTACGAGCGCGCCCAAGAGGTCGCCGGCGACGTGCGCGCCTGGCTCGGCGAGCGGGGGATCGAGGTGGCCGTCACCCTCTACCAGGACCCCGAGGCCCACTGGGGACGCATGTTCGTCGAAGGGATCACACTGGTGCTGCGCATCATGGCGGTGGTCTCCCTGGCACTGAGCGTGGTCCTCGTCCTCAACACCATGACGGCCCTCATCACCCAGCAGACCGATCAGATCGGGATAATCAAGGCTGTGGGAGGGCGCAGCCGGGCGGTGCTGAGCGTCTATCTGAGCGAGGTCATCACCTATGGCGCGCTGGCACTGGTGATCTCGCTGCCGCTCGCCGCTGCCACCACCTTCTGGTCCACCCGCTGGTTTCTCAACCTCTTCAACATCGACTACACCCGCTTCCGGCTCTCGGGCTGGGCCGTAGCACTCCAGGTGGGGGCCGCGCTGCTCGCCCCGCCCCTGGCAGCCCTCCTGCCCATCTGGAAGGGGGCCACCCTCACTGTGCGAGAAGCCATCGCCACCTACGGCCTGGGCGGCGACTTCGGGGCCAGCCCCCTCGACCGGGCCGCGGAGCGGCTAGGAACGCGTCTGCTCCCCGCGCCCTATGGCGTGGCGTTGGGCAACCTGTTCCGCCGGAAGGGGCGACTGACGCTGACGCTCCTGGTACTGACCACAGCGGGAGTGATGACGCTGGTCGTGATGAGCCTTGTCTCCTCCACCCGGCTCACGCTAGACAACGAGATGGCACGGCGGGGCTACGACGTCCGCATCGGCTTCACGCGTAAGCAACCCGCCGCCGAAGTGCAGGCCATCATCGATACCGTCGCCGGTGTCACCGCCGACCCCGCGCCCCCGGAGCTCTGGTACAGCCGCAACGCCACCCTGCTCCGCACCGGAGGACGCCCTGAAGGACGCCCGGAAGAGCGCCTGCAGGATTCGGCGGGGCTAGGCGCCCAGCTGCTCGGCGTCCCGGCGGAGACGGTGATGATCCGCCCGCTGGTGGTGGAGGGGCGCTGGCTGCAACCGGGCGACGGGCGCGCCATCGTCATCAGCCAGAAGACGGCGGAGAAGAACGGCATCGCGGTGGGCGATCGTGTGACCCTGGATCTGGGAGACATGGGAGAAGCTGTGTGGGAGGTGGTGGGCGCCTACCGTGTCGTCTACGGCGGCGGTTTCGAGGTCGAGCCCGTCTACGCGCCCCTGGCTGCTGTCGCAGAGGTGGTGGGCGCGATCGAAGAGGGGACCCAGGTGGTCCTCGCCACCGAAGCCGACACCCTAGAGGGGACACTGGTGACGGCGGATGCCCTCAAGACGGCCTTCGCCGAGGCCGGCATGGACATCGATTTTTACACCACTGCGGTGAAGTTGGAAGAGCGGGCCTACGTCGATAATCAGTTCAACAGCGTAATCTTCATGCTCCTGGGGCTGGCGATGCTCGTCGCCAGCGTGGGCGGCCTGGGCCTGGCGGGAGCGCTGGGGATCAGTGTGGTGGAGCGCCGCCGTGAGACGGGCGTCCTGCGCGCCATCGGCGCCCGGGCGCGGACAATTCAGGGGCTCTATCTTATGGAGGGGCTCCTGCAAGGGCTGCTGAGCTGGCTGCTGGCGGTGCCCCTCGCCTTCGCGCTGGCCCGGCCACTGGCGCGCGCCCTGGGGCGCGCCATGGTCGAGCTGGAGCTCGACTACGCCTTCAACGTTCCGGCGGTGGGCCTCTGGCTGGTGACGGTAGTGGCGATCTCGGTGCTGGCGTCGATTCTGCCGGCCCGGAGCGCCATCCGTGTCAGCGTACGGGAGAGTCTGGCCTACGAATGAGGGGACGGTACTACGCGCCCCTCCGCCCACCACGCCGCCAGTAGCTCCAGGACCCGCTGGAGATTCTCCCGCCAGCGCGCCTCCTCCCAGGAGAGGGAGAGCCAGATCTCCCGCCGCCCCAGGCGCGCCCGCTCCCCCAGCCGGCGCCGGAGAGGACCGCGCTGCTCCGGGGGAAGCTCCTTGAGCCACGGGGGGCGGAGCACAATCTGCCCGCTCTCGATGGCGATAGCCGGCACGTGGGCGTCGCGAGCCAGCACCTTGAGGCGCAGCTGGTAGAGCATGTTCTCCGCCATCTCCGGCAGGGGGCCGAAGCGATCCCGGAGCTCCTCCCGCAGTTCGGCGATCTCCGCCTCACCGGTGAGCTCCGCCACCCGCCGGTAGAGCCGCAGGCGGAGCTGATCGTCGGGGACGTACTCCGCCGGCAGCCCCACCGCCAGTGGCAGCTCGATGCTGACGGAACCGACCGGCGCCGGGGGTGCCGGCTCTCCGGCCCGCTCCGCCCGCATCCGTCCCACCGTCTGCGAAAGCAGCCGCGTGTAGAGGGTGAAGCCCACGGCGGCGATGTGTCCACTCTGCCGCCGCCCCAGGAACTCACCGGCGCCCCGCAGCTCCAGATCGCGCAGGGCGATGGAGAAACCTGCGCCTCCGCCCGCGGCTTCCTGGAGCGCCTGAAGGCGATAGCGGCCCTCGTCCTTCATGCGGCGGCTGTGGAAGAGGTAGGCGTAGCCCCGGCGGGTCCCCCGCCCCACCCGGCCCCGCAGCTGGTAGAGCTGGGCCAACCCGAACTGGTCGGCCCGCTCCACGATGAGGGTGTTGGCGTTGGGGAAATCCAAGCCACTCTCGATAATGGTCGTCGCTACGAGCACATCTACCTCACCGGCCGCGAAGCGCTCCATCACCTCGGCGAGCTCCCGCTCGCGCAGCTGGCCGTGCGCCACGCCCACCCGCGCCTCGGGTAGCAGCCGCTCCAGGCGGTGCACCGCCCCCCGGATGGTCTCCACCCGGTTATGGACGTAGAAGACCTGCCCGCCCCGGGCCAGCTCCCGCCGAACGGCCCGCACCACCACCTCTGGATCGTAGGGGCCAACGTAGCTGGAAAGGGGTAGCCGCTCCTGGGGTGGGGTCTCGATGATGTTGATATCGCGCACACCCGCCAGCGCCATGTAGAGCGTGCGGGGGATGGGCGTGGCGGTGAGCGTGAGGACGTCCACCTCCGTGCGCATCTGCTTGAGCGTCTCCTTGTGGGCGACCCCGAAGCGTTGCTCTTCGTCGATGATCACCAGCCCCAGCTCGGAGAAGCGCACGTCCTCCTGAAGCAGCCGGTGCGTGCCGATCACCACGTCCACCTGCCCCTGAGCCAGCCCCCGGAGGACGTTCCGCTGCTCTGCGTCGGTGCGAAAGCGGGAGAGGAGCTCCACCCGCACAGGAAAGGGCTCCAGCCGCTCCCGGAAGGTGTGGAAGTGCTGTTGGGCCAGGACCGTCGTCGGCACCAGCATCGCCACCTGCTTGTTGTCCATCACGGCCTTGAAGGCGGCCCGCAGCGCCACCTCCGTCTTCCCATAGCCGGCATCGCCACAGATGAGGCGATCCATGGGCCGCGGCTGCTCCATATCCTCCTTGACGGCGCGGATAGCCTCGATCTGATCCTGGGTTTCAACGTAGGGAAAGGCAGCCTCGAGCGCCCCCTGCCAGGCGGTATCGGACGCGTAGGCGTGCCCCTCCACGATCTGCCGCTCGGCGTAAAGATCGAGGAGCTCACCCGCCAGCTCCTCCGTAGCCTCCGTCACGCGGGCCTTGGTCGTCTCCCAGCTCTGCCCATCGAGGCGGCTCAGCTGGCCCCCCACCGCTTCCGCACCGACGTAACGGGTGAGACGGTCGGCCTGGTGAATGGGCACGAAGAGCCGGTCCCGCCCAGCATACTCCACGAGCAGATACTCCCGCTCGATCTCGTCGATGCTGCGTTGGACCAGCCCCTTGAAGAGGCCGATGCCGTAATCCTCGTGCACCACCAACGAGCCGGGCTCCAGATCGGCGAAGGGGAACTCGGGCGCTGTGACGCGCCGCCGCGTCCGCTGCCGGGGCTCGGGCGCGCGCCAACCGAAGAGCTCCTCGTCGGTGATGAGATGGCGTGTGCGGCGCGCCTCGGTGAGCTGCCAGCCCGCCGGCCCCACCCCCTGCACGAAGGTGATCAACCCTTCCGGCGGCTCGGGCAGCGCCTCGTGAACGGGCGGAGGCGTGAACTGCTGCCAGAGCTCCGCCAGGCGTCCGGCCTGCCGGCTCACCACGACCACCTGATCCCCCAGCCCGACCCACTGCCGCAACCGGCCCAGCGCCTCACCCAGCCGCCCCGCGAAGTGGGGCTCCGCGCTGAAGGCCTCCCCGAGCGGCCCTTCCGTTCCGTGCTCCAGCGCCAGCGCCGGATGGCGGGCCAGGAGGGCCTGCCAATGCTCCCACGGAATGAAGGAGAGCGGGGCGGAGGGGAGGATGAGTTGTTCTTGCAAAGAACGTTCCTTCTGCTCCCGGACCTGGGCTTCGAGCTCCTGCCAGCGGAACGGAAGGGCCGCCGCGTTGTAAAGCAGCACTCGGGCATCGGCGGGCAGATAGTCGAGCAGGGTGCCGAGCTCCTCGTAGAGATAGGGGAGGTAGAACTCCAGGGAGCGAAAGGGCGATCCGACACTGAGGGCCTCGATGTCGTCCTCCAGCGGAGCGCTCACCTCGGGGGGCAGGTCCGTCTCCAGCAGCGCCCGGAGGGCCGGCAGCGCCCGCTCCGCATCGCGGGGGAGCGCCTCGCGAACGGGCGTGATCCAGAAGTGGTCCACCCGACCCACCGAGCGCTGAGTCGCCGGATCGAAGGTGCGGATGGCGTCGATCTCGTCACCCCAGAAATCGAGGCGATAGGGATAGGAAGCGCGCGGGGGGAAAATATCGAGCAGCCCACCCCGGCGGCTGATCTGTCCCGGCACCTCGACGACGGTGACGCCCTCGTAGCCGATCCCCTGGCAGTGGCGGGCCAGCTCCGTCAGGGATTCGCGCCCGCCCACCTCGATCTTGCGGGCCGCTTTGCGGAACTGCCGGTAGGGGAGCGGGCGTTGCATGAGGGCCCGCGCGGAGGCCACGACCAGGGGGGGCGGCTCATTGCGGAGGGCCCCCACGCGATGCAGAAAGAGGCAGGAGAGGACGTGCAGGCGGTCGGCGATGGTCTCCAGCGACCAGGGCGCGCGCTCGTAGGGCAGGACACCGGGCGCCGGAAAGGCGAGCACGTCCCGTTTGGGGGGGAGCCAAGCGCGCAGAGCCTGGCTAAGGCGCCGGCTCTCGTCGCCCGTAGGGGTAACGATAAGCAGCGGGCGGCGAAGATCGTCGGCCAGAGCCGCCAATAGCGCCGATCCCGCCCCGGGGAGGAGCTGCTGCGCCGGGAGCTCCACACCTTCGGCCAGCTGCGCTTGCAGCTCGCGGTAGGCGGGATGCGCTTTTATCCAGACGAGCAGACCCGAAAGCAACATAGGGCCCTCAATTCGTCATTCGTCGTCCACACGCCAGGTCATGCCCTGACGGCGCAGGGCAGGCGCTTCGGTGATCCAATCGAGCACGAGGGCGCGCGCGAGGCGCAGGACCTCCCAGAGCACCGGCTGCTCCTCGGCGCCGAAATCCTGCAAGACGTAGGCCGCCGGATCCATCTGGCCTGGTGGGCGCCCGATACCCAGACGCAGGCGGGGGAAGTCGCGGGTGCCGAGACTCTGGATGATGGATTCAACGCCCCGGTGGCCCCCACTGCTGCCCTCTTGCCGGAAGCGGACAGTGCCCAGAGGAAGGTCGAGATCGTCGTAGATGACGAGGATATCCTGAGACGGAATCTTGTAGAAGCGGGCGAGAGGCGCCACAGCCCGCCCGCTCAGATTCATCCACGTCTGGGGTTGGGCCAGAATCACCCGCTCCCCGGCAATGGTCCCATGGGCGGTGCGCGCCTGGTGCTCGGTGCCGGAGAAGGAGAGCCGGTGGGCCTCCGCCACCGCTTCGACGGCGTGAAAACCGATATTGTGGCGATGGTCGGCGTAGCCCGCTCCGGGATTGCCCAACCCGACAATCAGCAGGAAGTCCGTCATTGGGGCTTCTGAGTCCGCTGCTGCCTCAGGTAGTAGCGCAGCGCCGCCCGCCCCGCCACGTACAATCCGCCGAAGACGTAGAGCAGCACGGCGATCCAGACGCCGGACCAGAAAGCGCTCTTCAGCGCCTCGAGAGAGAAAGCCCCCAGCAGGTTTCCCTCGTCCCCGTTCTCGACGTCCGAGGCTGCCGTCTCCTCCGCCACCAGCGTCGCCGTGGGACGGGGCGTCGCTGCCGGGGGCTGCTCGATGGTGGGCGCGATGATGGGTCCGCCCGGCTCCACCGGCTCGACGGGGAGGGCCTCCTCATCAAGCCCCTCACCTTCCGGCGTGGCCGTCGGGGTGGGCGTCGCCTCCTCGTTATTCACGTTGATATTGTTGATGAAATGGAGGTGCGGGGTCTCGTTGCCCACCTCGTAGACGGCGAGAGCCAACGTATAGCGACCGTTGGGCAGGTTGGCCGTATTCCACGTGGCGAGGGTGCCGTTTACGACCATATTGTTCACCCGGGCCGGCGTGATGAAGACCCAGGCGGTATCGGCCTCCGGTCGCGGGCCGGCGCCGTAGAGGACGCCGTAGGCGGCAAAGTTGGGATGGGTAGCCGTTCCCCGGATCTCCACCTCCCCGCTCACCGTGGAGCCTTCCGTGGGAAAGGTGATGTTCCACACAGGATCCTGAGCAACCGGCGCCGCCCAGACGGAAGCTGCCGGTCCCACCAGCAGTACGCACCAGACCATCGCTATCGCCATGAATTTCAGACGCATCGAACACTCCTCGTACCTAGCTTGCAGGAAGGCAGTCTATCACGAAAAGGGTGTTTCGCAAGGAGTGACGTAGCGGAGCATTCGTAGCAGTACAGCGGGCTTCTGCGCTCCCTGTGAGGCTCGGGGTGCAGAGCGCTTGCTTCGTCAACCCCGGGCGAATGCCTGGTTCGCGCTTCAGGTGCAGGGTAAGG
>NPIE01008108.1_pt2 | contig 43625 bp, 42 predicted proteins | sample 8637661 | NCBI WGS metagenome assembly NPIE01 (sample SAMN07420842, study PRJNA396082) | bioreactor metagenome | isolation source: sample BA12 brine-fed electro-methanogenic bioreactor BA | place: Japan: Kochi | collected 2016-12-09 | reverse complement strand
GGAGCGCTCGGCCCAGCGCAGCGAACGCTGCATCGACACCCGCGCCTCGTCCACGGTGGCCGGGTACGGCGTGCATTCATCGAAGATCATGACGATGTCCGAGCCCAGCGCGCGCTGGACCTGCATCGATTCCTCCGGGCCGAGGAAGATCCTGCTGCCGTCGACCGGCGAGGCAAAGGTGACGCCGCGCTCGTCGAGCTTGCGCAGATCGGCCAGGCTCCAGACCTGGAAGCCGCCGGAATCGGTCAGGATCGGCCCGTCCCAGTGGGTGAAATCATGCAGATCGCCGTGCGCCACGATCACCTCGGTGCCCGGCCGCAGCATCAGGTGGAAGGTATTGCCGAGGATGATCTGGGCGCCGATCTGGTGCAGTTCCTCCGGCGTCATGCCCTTGACCGTGCCGTAGGTGCCCACCGGCATGAAGGCCGGGGTCTCGACCGGCCCGCGCGGGAACTCCAGCCGCCCGCGCCGGGCTGCGCCGGACTGCCCGAGCTTCGAAAACTTCACGTGGCTCACGCGCCGATCCACCCGGCGGTGCAGCTACTGGATCGGGCGATGGACGGGCTCGGATCAGGCATGGATGGCTCGGCAGAAGGGTATGGGCACGGAGCCTGAATTATGCAATGACGAGCGAAGCGGCGCGCGCCGATGTCCGTCCGGCAACCGGCGGGCTTGCAGTAGACTGGCGCACGAGACTTGGCGAACCCCGGGAAATGCTGACCGACCTGCACTGCCACATGCTGCCGGGCATCGACGACGGCGCCCGCGACCTGGAACAGGCGCTGGCGATGGCGCGGATTGCCCGGGCCGACGGCATTGCGACCGCGCTGCTCACACCGCACCACCTCAATGGCGTCTACAGCAACCCGGCCGACGCGATCCGATCAGCGGTGGCGAACTTCCGGCTGGAACTGCAGCGCGCCGCGATCGACCTGCAGATCCTGCCCGGTTCGGAACTGCACCTGACGCCGGAGTTGCCGGAGCAACTGCATTCCGGTCAGGCGCTGACCTTGGGCGACCATGGCCGCTGCGCACTGGTGGAGTTGCCGGTGCACACCGTGCCGATCGGTGCCGGGCAGATGCTGGAAACCCTGCTGGCGATGGGCATCACGCCGATCATCGCCCACCCGGAGCGCAACAGCGAACTGCGCCGTCGGCCGGAGCTGCTGGCCGAATGGGTCCGCTACGGCTGCCTCGGCCAGGTCACGGCCCAGTCCTGCACCGGCAAGTTCGGCGATGCCGTGCGCGATGCGGCGCGCAGCATGGTCCGCGCCGGCTCGATCCACATCGTGGCCTCGGACGCCCACCGCGACGCCCGTCGCGTGCCGCAGATCACCCCGGCGCTGGAGGTGCTGGAACAGTGGACCAGCGCCGCCTTTGCCGAGATGCTGGTGGTCGACATTCCGATCGCGATCGGCCGTGGCGAGGATCCGGACCTGGACCGCTTCCGCGGCGCCCTGCCCGCGCAGCGGCCGAAGCGCTGGTGGTCGGGGATGTTCGGGCGTTGAGGCTGGCCCGGGTTTCAGGTTTCAGGTTTCAGGTTTCAGGTTTCAGGCGCCCTGACAACGAATCGGCTGGTTTTGCCGGTCGTAGGGTGGATAAGCACAGCGCATCCACCATTCGGTTCGGCCGGTGGATGCGCTGCGCTTATCCACCCTGATATGGATTGCATCGCAACGTATTGTGCCAAAACGATTTTTTTTGGCGCAATAATTGCCCAATCCTCACGACTTCATGGATTGCATCGCAAGACATGAAGTTCCGTCTTGCGATGCAATCCATGACGTCTACAGGGCTTCTGCAACCAAGCAACCGACGAAACGACCGAACTATCCCCGCACCGAACGCATCGCGATGACCAGGGCGGCGCTGAAGCCGACGACGGCGGGCAGCGAATGGCCCGCCAGCCAGGGGCCGACTTCGTAGCCGGCGAGGATGGCCGAGGCCACCAGCAGGCCGGCGCTGAGGATGGCGCCGGGGACCCGACGGTTGTGGGTCTCGATGCGCTGCTCGATCCGGGCCAGGTCGGTGCTGGCAATGGTTGCGTTGATCCGCCCGCGCGCCGCCAGTTTGAGCGTTTCCAGCACCAGGTTGGGCACCTCCGGTCCGCGCGCCAGCCAGGCCGGCAGCTCGCGGCCGACCTTGGCCGCGGTGCGGCGGAAGCCGTAGCGTTCGCGGAAGATCCGCTCCAGCTCCGGCTTGGCCACGTCCCAGATATTGATCTTCGGGTACAGGTCGCGGCCCATGCCCTCGATGTTGAGCAGGGTCTTCTGCAGCATGATCAGCTGCGGCTGCAGGGTCAGCTTGAAGCGCCGCGCGACTTCGAACAGGCTGACCACCAGCTCGCCGAAGGACACTTCTTCCAGCGGCCGGGTGAAGCTGGGTTCACAAACGGTCCGCGCTGCGGCTTCCATTTCGTCGATCCGGGTATCGGCCGGCACCCACTCGGCCTCGACGTGCAACTCGGCCACGCGGCGGTAATCGCGATTGAAGATCGCGAGGAAATTCTCGCCGATGTAGTACAGGTCGCGCGGTGTCAGGCTGGCGACGATGCCGAAATCCAGCGCGATGAAGCTGGCATCCGCAGGATCACTGACATCGACCCGGATGTTGCCGGGGTGCATGTCGGCATGGAACAGGTTGTCGCGGAAGACCTGCTGATAGAACACGCGGATGCCTCTACGGGCCAGCCGCTCCATGTCCACGCCGCGGCGCTTGAGCTCGTCGATGTCGCGTACCGGCACACCGCCGACCCGCTCCATCACCAGCACCCGGTCGGCGGTATGCGACCAGTGAATCTTCGGAATGTAGAGCTCGTCGGAGTCTTCCCAGTTGCGCCGGAGCAGGCTGGCATTCGCCCCTTCGCGCTGCATGTCGACTTCATCCAGGATGAAGCGACGGAACTCGGCGACGACCTCGTTCGGCCGGATCCGGTCGCCCTCGGGGTGGTAGCGGCGCACCAGGCCGGCCAACGACTCCAGCAGCTCCAGGTCTTCGCGAATCCGCGCCTCGATGCCGGGCCGAACCACCTTGACCACCACTTCGCTGCCGTCGGGCAGGACCGCGGCATGAACCTGGGCAATCGAGGCCGAGGCCATTGGTTCCTCGTCGAACGAACGGAACAGCTGCTCGACCGGCTTGCCCAGTTCGCGCTCGATGATGGCGCGGGCTTCCGTGCCCGGAAACGGCGGCACGTTGTCCTGCAACTGGGCCAGCTCGTCGGCGATGTCGTGCGGCATCAGGTCGCGCCGGGTCGACAGGATCTGGCCGAACTTGACGTAGATCGGGCCCAGTTCCTGCAGCGCCAGGCGCAGGCGCGCACCACGACCGAGCGTGCGCACACCCTTGCGGCCCCAGGGGAACAGGCGCACGATCCGCGCCAGTTTCAGCGGCGGCAGCTCGACGATCAGATCATCGAGCCGATAGCGCGCCAGCACCGTGGCAATGCCGAACAGGCGCAGGGTGCGGCGGATCATGTGCCGGAGGCTCTGGCCTTGCGCTCCAGCCGGTCGACCGCCTCGCGCAGACGATCGACGCCGTCGCGGAAGTCACGCCATTCGCCCGGACGCGGCACCAGCGTGCTTTCGTCGCGCAGCCAGTGCGAGACCTGGTCGACACCGGCTTCCGCGACCTGGCGGCCGAAGGCGGTCGCATCGACGAAGGCGCGATACATCTGCGGCCCGAACAGCGTGCCGAAGTATTCGCTCAAGGCCCGTTCGATGTCCGGATCCAGCGCCCGCACCGCGGCCTGGAACTGCTGCGCCAGACGTGCGTCGCCCTCGATCCGGACTCCGCCGCCGGCGCCCTGCGGCAGCGCCATGGCCGCCAGTGCCGCCGGCGTGCCAGCAATGACCGTGTCGGCCAGCTGGTCATGCTCGGCGCGAACCTGAAAGCGGCCGTCGTCGACGCCGAACCACAGGTCGATGCCGGGGCCCTGCAGTTCGAATTTCAGCCAGCGCCCGGTCAGCGGGGCCAGCGTTTCCGCGGCCTGCGGGTCGAGCGCGGCGGCGCGGTCGAGCACGAACTCGATGGTTCCGGCCAGCATCGCCGGCAGCGGTGTCAGGTAGCGCCCCATCAGACGCGGACCCCGCGATGGATGGCGGCGATCCCCGAGGACAGGTTGTCGAAGCGGACCCGCTCGAATCCGGCCTCGACCAGCATGTCGGCCAGTGCCTGCTGGTCCGGAAACTTGCGGATCGACTCGGCCAGGTACTGGTAGCTGTCGCGATCGCTGGCCACGACCTGGCCCAGGCGCGGCAGCACCTCGAACGACCACAGATCGTAGGCTCGCGCCAGCGGCTTCGGCCCGACATGCGAGAACTCGAGGATATGGACCCGGCCGCCCGGCTTGAGCACCCGGTGCATCTCGGCCAGGGCCGCGGCCTTGTAGGTGATGTTGCGCAAGCCAAACGCAATCGACAGGTGGTCGAAGCTGCGGTCGGCGAACGGCAGCGTCTCGCCGTTGACCTGGAACCAGTCGAAACCCTGCGTGGTGCCACGATCGTCCATCCGGCGCCGACCGGCCTCGAGCATCTGGCGGTTGATATCGGCGACGAATACCGCCCCGCCCGGCTGCACCCGACGTCGCACCAGATCGGCAATATCGCCGGTGCCTCCAGCCAGATCCAGCACACGCTGACCCGGCCGCAGGCCACAGCCGGCCACGAAGTGGCGCTTCCAGAGGCGATGGATACCGACCGACATCAGGTCGTTCATCAAGTCGTATTGATCGGCCACCGATGAAAAAACCTGGCCGACCAGGCGGGTCTTTTCCTCGGGTGAAACTTCACGGTATCCGAAATCGGTCATCGCATTTCGCGGACGTGCCGCGCCTTGTCAGTCAGCTAAAAAGAGTACCTGATCAGGTAGTTGAGCCAGCCAGCATCCTGCGAGTGTCTGCGGGCGGTCCAAAAACCGTTTCGAACCGCAAATGAACGCAAATACACGCAAATAAAGAAACGGACAAGCTTCCCGGTACTGAATCCGATCCGGGTGGGAAGCTCAAGCTCGCGCGCTCAGGACGAATCAATTCGCGCTCCGGCTTGATCAAGGATTTGCGTTCATTTGCGTTCATTTGCGGTTTCAAAGACAGCGCTATTCGATGCAGAGACCCTGTTCTTCCGATGAGTCTCCTGCCACGTCAAGAAAGAGTACCCCAGATCGGGTGATGGAACGCGCTGCCCGGTGTGGCTTGGTGCTTGTAGAGACAACAGATGGGTTCAGCCGGAGGCAGGCTTGAGCGGGGCGAAGAAATAGCGCATCAGCTCGGCCGCGCGCGCCTCGTCGCGGCAGCATTCCGAACAGCGCAGCATCTCGGTGAACAGCCCGGTCATGTAGACATGCAGCGCCAGCGCCAGGGTCGCAGGATCGCGCTCCTCAAGCAGCGCGCCACTGCGCTGCATGCGCTCGAAGAACAGCGTGACCTGGGCAATGATGTGCTCGCGCGCGGCGCGCTCGCGCTCGATCAGCACGGCGAGGTCTTCGGTGTACTCGCATTTCAGCAGCAGCACCGAGTACACTCGGGCGATCCGCGGGTCGGTCTGGATGTCGGTCAGCGACTGCAGGCACAGCCGCTCCAGATCGTCGATGGTCTTGGCCTCCTCGACGATCCGGTGCAGTCGATGCTCCAGCGGCATGCGCACGCGCTGGATCATGGCCGCGAACAGATCGGCCTTGTTCTGGAAATGCCAGTACACCGCACCGCGGGTGACGCCGGCCGCGCGTGCGATTTGATCGAGCGAGGTCCGCGCCACGCCGGCCTCAAAGAATTGCAACTCGGCCGCATCGAGTATGCGCTCGCGGGTCTGTGCTGCTTCCTGCTTGGTTCGTCGCACCTGTGGACTCCTGATCGAGGAAGCGTCGGGTTCGGACAGCCAGATCAATGATTGCCGGCCGTCGATTGCTGATTACGTTGTTGATCCAGCCAGCATTCGGCGAGTGTCTCCGGGCGACCCAAAAACTGCCTTGAACCGCAAATGAACGCGAATGAACGCAAATAAATTCCTGAACACCGCAGCAAATCCAGGTTGGTGCGTCAAAATCGCATTGAATGAAACGGTCTCAAGAAGCGGTCTCAAGCAACGCGCGTCCAGGCGTGCATGACCACGAATCTGCAGATTTTACATACATTTGCATATGTATGTTAGCATCTGATGCCCTGCTTTTACTGCTTGCGAGGTGCTCATCGGCTGCTTGAAGCCGGACCGTAGTGCATTCGCCGTTTACCGGATCAACGGAGTTTCCCGATGCAGCGCACGACACTTGATTCCCTGCGAAGCCCGGCGCTGGTCGCGGCGCTGGTGTTGCTTTCCGGCTGCGGCGAGCGCGGCGCGGCACCCGAAACGATGCCGCCGCCGGAGGTGGAATTGGTCGAACTGCAGGCCTCGACGGTCGAGCGGGTCGAGCAACTGCCCGGTCGCGTCGTCGCCGCACAGATCGCAGAGGTCCGGCCGCAGGTGTCGGGCGTGATCGTCGAGCGCAACTTCGAGCAGGGCAGCACGGTCGAAGCCGGCCAGCTGCTGTATCGCATCGACGACCGTCAGTTTCGCGCTGCACTGGATCGCGCCGAGGCCGAGCTGAATCGGGCCGAGGCGGCGATCGAGTCGCTGCGCCTGCGCGAGCGACGCTTTGCCGATCTGCTGCGCCAGCGCTCGGTCAGCCAGCAGGATTACGACGACATCGTCGCCGAACTGCACCAGCGCGAGGCCGAAATCCAGTTGGCTGAAGCGGCGCTGCAAAGCGCGCAAATCGACCTCGACTACACCCGGGTCATAGCACCGATCGACGGCGTGGTCGGCCCGGCCCTGATCACCACCGGCGCACTGGTCACGGCCAACCAGCCCGAGCCGCTGGCGCGCGTGATCGCGCTGGATCCGATCTTCGTCGACATCCGTCTGCCGGTGTCTGAACTCAAGCCACTGCGCGCCGCCGGCGGACAGACCAGGCCCATCGAACTGGTATTGAGCGACGGCTCGATCTACCCGCATCCGGGCGAATTGCAGGTCCGCGACGTCAGCGTCGATCCGGGTACCGCCACGGTGACCTTGCGCGCGGCCTTCGACAACCCGGATGCCGACCTCCTGCCCGGCCTGTATGTGACCGCCCGGGTCACGATCGAAACCCGGCCCGAGGCCATACTCGCCCCGCAGCGCGGCATCAGCCGCAACCCGCGCGGCGAGGCCCAGGCGGTGGTGGTCGATGCCGACGGCAACACCGAACTGCGAACCGTGGTCACATCGAGCGCGATCGGTAGCGACTGGCTGATCGAATCCGGTCTCGAGCCCGGCGAACGAATCGTCGTCTCAGGGGTGCAGAAATTCCAGCCCGGCGACCGGGTCCGCGCGGTTCCACACGCACCGTCGGAGAGCAATCAGCAGGAAGCGAAACCGGATACGACCGAGCCCGTGACGCCTGCACCGGAGCGCGAGGATGGTTGAGTTCTTCCTCAGGCGCCCGGTATTTGCCTGGGTGCTGGCGATCGTGACCATGCTGGCCGGCGCGATTGCAATCGCGTTGCTGCCGATCCAGCGCTATCCGACGGTGGCGCCGCCGGCGGTCCAGATCGAGGCCCAGTATCCCGGCGCCTCGGCCGAGACCGTGTCCAACACCGTGGTCCAGGTCATCGAGCAGCAGATGACCGGCCTCGACGGTCTGCTCTACATGGCGTCCTCGGCCGACGCCTCGGGCTTTGCCACGATCACGCTGACCTTTGCCGCCGGCACCGACCCGGACATTGCCCAGGTGCAGGTCCAGAACAAGCTGGCGCTGGCCGAGCCGCGCCTGCCCGAAATCGTCCGCCAGCAGGGCGTCAGCGTGGTCAAGTCCAGCGCCGGCTTCCTGATGGTGATGGCCTTCGTTTCCGAAGACGGCCGGCTCGACAAGGTCGACCTGGCCGACTTTGCCGCATCGACGCTGGCCGAACCGCTGGGCCGGGTCGAAGGCGTCGGCAGCGTCCAGATCTTCGGCAGCGAGTACGCGATGCGGATCTGGCTGAATCCGGAGGCCATGCTGCGCCACGAGCTCAGCGTGGCCGAGATCCGCGCCGCGGTGCAGGCCCAGAATGCCCAGGTCTCGGCCGGCCAGCTCGGCGGCCTGCCGGCCGTGCCGGGTCAGCAGCTCAACGCGACGGTCACGGCGCAGTCGCTGCTGCGCTCGCCCGAGGAGTTCCGCCAGATCGTGGTCCGCGCCCTGCCCGACGGTTCGATCATTCGCCTCGGCGACGTCGCCCGGATCGAACTGGCCGGCGGCCCGGTGCAGATCGACACCTTCTACGACGGCCAGCCAGCCGCCGGCATCGGCATCAGCCTGGCCCCGGGCGCCAACGCGCTCGAGACCACCGCCGGAGTCAAGCAGGTCATCGAAGACTTCCGGGTGTCGTTTCCACCGGGCGTCGAGGTGCGTTATCCCTACCAGACCGCGCCGTTCGTCGTCGCCTCGATGCGCGCCGTGGTCGAGACCATCATCGAGGCCATCGTGCTGGTGGTGCTGGTGATGCTGTTGTTCCTGCAGAGCTGGCGCGCCACGCTGATCCCGGCGCTTGCGATCCCGGTGGTGCTGCTGGGCGCGTTTGCGCTGCTGGCCGCATTCGGCTTCTCGATCAACATGCTGACGCTGTTCGGCCTGGTGCTGGCGATCGGCCTGCTGGTCGACGACGCGATCGTCGTGGTCGAAAACGTCGAGCGGGTGATGGAAGAAGACGGCATCGGGCCGATGGAGGCAACCTCCCGGTCGATGAAGCAGATCGCCAGCGCGCTGGTCGGCATCGGCGTGGTGCTGTCGGCGGTGTTCATTCCGATGGCCTTCTTCCCCGGCTCGACCGGCGCGATCTACCGCCAGTTCTCGCTGACCATCGCCGGCGCCATGGTGCTTTCGGTGCTGGTCGCGCTGATCCTGAGCCCGGTGCTGAGCGCGCGACTGCTGAAGCCACCCAGCGACGAACACCGGCCCTTGCTGAAGCGCCTGTTCGGCGGCTTCGAGCGCGGCCTGAAATGGCTCACGCAGCGTTACGTCGCCCTGGTCGATCACCTGGCGCGACAGGCGCTGGTCTGGAGCATGGCGTTCCTGGTCCTGTTGACCCTGACCGGCTGGCTGTTCCTGCGGCTGCCGGGCGGCTTCCTGCCCAGTGAGGACCAGGGCTTCCTGCTGGTCCAGTACCAGCTCCCGGCCGGTGCGACGCAGCAGCGCACCATCGAGCTGATGGACCAGCTCGAGGACTATTTCATGGCCCAGGACCCGGTGCGCGGCATCTTCACCCTGGCCGGCTTCAGCTTCGCCGGCCGCGGCCAGAATGCCGGCCTGGCCTTCGTCAACCTGAAGCCCTGGGACGAACGCGACCCGGAAACGCAGAGTGTCGACGCGCTGATCGCCCAGGCCAACCAGGAGCTGGGCGCCCTGCTCCGCGACGGCATGGTGTTCGCGTTCAACTTCCCGCCGATTCCGGAACTGGGCCGGGCGCTGGGCTTTGACCTGCAGCTGGAAGACCGGGCCGGGCTCGGCCACGCGGCGCTGATCGATGCCCAGAACCGGCTGCTCGGAAAAGCCGCGCAGAGTCCGCTGCTGACCAACGTGCGTCCGAACGGGCTGGCCGATCAACCCAGCTACCGGGTCGAGCTCGACCGCGCCAAGGCGCTCGCACTCGGTGTTCCGGTCGAGGCGGTCAACCAGCTGCTTGCGGCCACCTGGGGTATCAGCTACCTTGGCGATTTCCTCAGCAACGACCGCATCAAGCGGGTCTACCTGCAGGCCGATGCACCCTGGCGCATGCTGCCCGGCGATTTCGGCGACTGGCACGCGCGCAACGCCGACGGCGGCATGACGCCGATGTCGGAACTGCTGCAAGGACATTGGGAATTCGAATCCCCTCGGCTGGAGCGCTTCAACGGCGTGCCGTCGCGCCAGATCCAGGGCGAACCGGCGCCCGGCTACAGTTCGGGCCAGGCGATGGACGAGATCGAGCGCCTGGTGGCCGAGCTGCCCGAGGGCATCACCGCCGGCTGGAGCGGCACCTCGTACCAGGAACGCCAGGCCGGTGCCCAGGCGCCGCTGCTGTATGCCCTGTCGATCCTGGTGGTGTTCCTGGCCCTGGCCGCGCTGTACGAAAGCTGGACCGTGCCGATCGCGGTGCTGCTGGCCGTGCCGCTGGGCATTCTCGGGGCCGTGCTGGCGGCGATGCTGCGCGGCCTGCCCAACGATGTGTTCTTTACCGTCGGCATCCTGACCACGGTCGGGATCACCGCGCGCAACGCGATCCTGCTGGTCGAATTCGCGCGCACGCTGGAAGATCAGGGCAGGACCCTGGTCGAAGCCACGCGCGAAGCCGCCCGTGTGCGGCTGCGCCCGATCCTGATGACTTCGGTCGCCTTCGGCATGGGCGTGCTGCCGCTGGCCTTCGCCAGCGGCGCCGGTGCCACCACCCGCATCACCATCGGCACCGCCGTGCTCGGCGGCATGATCTCGGCCACACTGCTGGCAACCCTGTTCATCCCGCTGTTCTATATCGTCGTGCGACGCGTGACCGATCGGCTCCGCGGACTCATCAACCCCAGCGCGCGCGGCCAATCGGCAATCTGAGGCCTCTGCTCAGTGCGCCGAGGAAGCGCTGCCGAACAGCCGCTTGCCGCCCTCAACGACCAGCACGATGATCGCGCCGAGCAGCAGCCCGACCGCGCCGACATAGGCCAGGTCCAGCAGGATTGCGGCAGTACCGGCGCAACGCTCCCCGATCGCCTCCTGCAGATGGTGCAGCGCCGGAATGCCGTGCGCCACGATGCCGCCGCCGACCAGGAACATCGCGGCGGTGCCGGCCACCGAGAGGAACTTCATCAGCCAGGGCGCGGCCTTGAGAATGCCTCGACCGATGCCCCGCACGGCAGCGCGGCCACTCCGCGCCAGCGCAAGGCCGGCATCGTCGAGCTTGACGATGGCCGCGACCAGGCCGTAGACGCCAATCGTCATGATCACAGCGATTGCCGTCAGCACGCCGAGCCGCACCGCGAAGCCGGCATCGCCGACAGTTCCGAGCGAGATCACGATGATCTCGGCCGACAGGATGAAATCGGTGCGGATCGCGCCCTTGATCTTGTCGGCCTCGACCTGCGTCAGATCCACCTCGGGCTTGGCCAGCGCATCGCGGAGTTTCACCTTCTGCGCCGCCTTGTCTTGCGGGTGCAGGAACCGGTGCGCCAGTTTCTCCGCGCCCTCGAAACACAGGAAGCTTCCGCCCAGCATCAACAGCGGCGTGATCGCCCAGGGCGCGACCGCGCTGATCAGGAGCGCGGCCGGCACCAGAATCAGCTTGTTCAGCGCCGAGCCTTTAGCCACCGCCCAGACGACGGGAAGCTCGCGGCTGGCCTGAACTCCGCGCACCTGTTCGGCATTCAGCGCCAGGTCATCGCCGAGCACGCCGGCGGTCTTCTTGGCTGCGACCTTGGTCATCGCGGCCACGTCGTCGAGCACCGTGGCGATGTCGTCGAGCAGCAGGAACAAACCACCGGCCATGCTGGCCCCCCGGATAGAATGCACGGATTGTAGCTGTAGCCGAAGCCGGGTCGGAACCACAGCCAATGTTGTTAGCAGCAGCGTTTCACGGAGTTGGCCAAACCAGTCCCGGCCAGACATCGGAGCAAGAATGAACAAACGATCATTATCCCGCGGACTGCTCGCTGCGCTCGGGCTGACCGGCGCAGTGCTGCTCGGTGCATGCCAGCAAACCAGCCAGGAGAGCGCGGGGTCGCGTCAAGGCCCGCGTGCGGTCTCCCAGGTCGAGCATGTCGCGCCGCTTGCGCGCGCGCTGCCGGCAGATGCGCTGGCCTACATCCGCATCCCGTCGCTCTCGGATTTGCTGCTCGCGCCGCGCGGCGACGGGCTGAATGAGCTCAAGGTCAGCGCCCCGCACCGGGAAGCGGCTGATGCGCTGCTGGCCGGGCTGAAAGACAATCTCCTCGGGCTTTTCGAGGATCCCCGCGCCGGCCTTGCAGGCAGCGTGCTGGCAGACGTCCGCAGCCCGCTCGAGCTGGTCCTGCTTTCCGCCGAAGAAGATGTCCCGATTCCCGGCGTGCTCGTCCGCGCGACGCTGGCGGGCTTCGATCGGGCCTCGTTCAGCGCTTTCCTGGACACGCTGGTAGCAGGCGGTGAGCTCTCCATCACGACACCCCTGGACGACCAGGGACATGCCTTGCTGAACGTGGGGCTGCCGCTTTTTCTCCACTTCGATGAAGCCAGTGGCGTGCTGCACCTCCTGAGCGGCGCGAGCGCGAGCCGGTCGAGGCTCGATGGCTTCCGCACCGGTCAGTACGATCAAACGAGCCAGCTTGCGGAGATCGAAAGCGGCTTTGACGCCAGTGGACGCCATTTCGCCGTCTGGGTCGACATCCAGCGCTGGTGGCCAATCGTGGCCATGACGCAGCCGTCGGAGACCCTCGAGCAACTGCAGATGCTCGGTCTCGATCAGGCAAGAAGCCTCTGGGTCGGCCTGTCCAGCCGCAACGGTCGGGCCGCAGCGATCGCGCGCCTCGAGATGCCGCTGGTCGGCTTTCGCACCGCGCTTGCGCCGCCAAGTCCGATGGCGACGCTCGAGATCGGCCCTGACGTGTCGTGGGCTGCGCGAATCGCGATACCGCGACGCGAGGACTTCGAGGGCCTGATCGACTGGGTCGAAGAGTTGCGGCCGGGCGCACGCAGCCTGGTCGAGGATCGCCTGGCCGGGGCCGCCGAGTACCTGGGCTTCGAGCCGTTGATGCTGCTCGACGCCGCCCGACCGGATCTGCTGCTGGTGTCCGACGCGGCGGGCTTTTACGCCGCCTACGGCAAGGGTGATACGGACGCGACCGCTGCAATCGAGCAAGCATTCGTCGATCGCGGCTGGGCGACGACAGTCAATCGCAGCATGAACGGGCTGGCCATCACCGAACTTCGCCTGTCGGGAACGGCATTGGTCGACGACGAAATCGTGGCGCAGCTGCCTGCCCCGTTACCTGCGCTGCTTCCGCGCCTCGGTGGTCGCAACTTCGTCACCGAAGACGAGAACTATCGAGTGACTGCGAGCGTGCCGCAGGTCCTCGCTGATCGCGCAGCACGACCTGGCCAGTCCATCGCCGGCTGGCTGTCGCATCACGACGTGGATTGGAATGATTCCATCGTGGCTATCCTCGCCGAATCCGACGACGCACCTCGCGACGTCTACCACGGCTACCTGCAGATGCTCTCGTTTTTCGCCTCGGCTGTCGACGCCGAGCTGGACCTCACTCGTTTCCCGACCGCGCCCGAACTCGAGCTGCCGCAGGCCGGCCGCCTCGGGTTCAGACTCGACTCGAGCCCCGCATATCTCCAAGCACGCTTCGACTACGAGACCACGCCGCTCGAAGCACTACTGAACACCAACATCGTGACCTGGTACGTGGCCGGCGTCGTGGCCGCGGTCGCAATCCCGGCCTATCAGGAATACCAGCTCCGGGCTGCCGGCCTCGACGGCGGCATCAACAGCTGCGAGTGGGCCAATGACGGCGAATGCGACGAACCCGACGCATGCGCACCCGGAACCGACACGACCGATTGCCAGGCGCTTCCGGAAGGGCCGGACAGTTGTCCATGGGCCAATGATGGCGAATGCGACGAGCCCGACATCTGCCCATCCGGAACGGACACGACCGATTGCAAAGCGTTTCCGCCAGGCCCGGACAGCTGCCCATGGGCCAATGATGGCGAATGCGACGAGCCCGACATCTGCGCGCCCGGAACGGACACGACCGACTGCAGCGCAGCGCCGGTCGGCGCGATCTGAAGCAGCGAATCGCTGCGGCGCGATCTCAGCCCGGATTTTTCATGACCCTCTCTACTGCGGTGGCCCCAGTCCCCATGTCTACAACGTTTCGCCCGGTCGCGAAATCGCTGTATTCACGGGACCCAGGATCACGTCCGGGGCAGGCTCTGGAACCGTCTCGCGACGAGCGGGTCAGTAGTCCGGGCTCAGGCGCCTTTGCACGATCAATCAGCCCGGGGTTCGAGACCTTATCTGGCTATCGGCGTTCAGTGTTCTGCGCCGACTTCCACGTCATTTCTCAAGCTCCGACACAGCGGTCGTCAGGTTCTTTCTGGCCTGCCCCTCGCGCTCGGACGCGAACGGCTCGTTCTGGTAGATCCGTTCGCGCGCGAGGAAGCCACGCAGCAGCCCGGCCCGTCTCTTTCTGTAGATGAAAGAAGGCACAAGTCGGTATTCCATGCGGACGGCCTGTTCGAACAGTCGATAGCTCCGGGAGTCGGAGCCAAGAATTGACAGGTCGATATCAACCAGCATCGACTCGTCATTGGTCCGGGTTGGTTCATTGTGCTGCGTAACCATGATCAGTCGACGGACTCTATCCTGTGCGTCATGCGAAGCATCGTTTGCCGACAGAAACGACGCTGCCCAATCAGCACTCTTCCTTTCATTCCCCGAAGAAAATGGTTGGTAGATCGCGTCGTGAAACCATAATGCCAACTCGACTTCGCGCGGTTGGTCAAGCTTGGCGATGCAGCGGTCCAGATGCCGCAGGCATGCGGTCACGTGCTCCGCGTTGTGGTAATGACGACTCTTCGCCGAATAGACTGCAACCACCGATTGGTATACATCTTCGTTGCCGCTGAAGCCCCAGGCATCCATCAGCCGTAACCAACGTTCAATGCTCATGCTTGATTCGCGGCGCATCATCTTTCCTCAGACCAAAAGCCTGCAGCAGGTTTTTACCAGCCAGAACTGCATACAGCCATGCCTTTTGCCAGCGATTACCGAGCAACACGATGTGCACGTGCCAGCCCTTTTCTCGCCGGGCACTGTAGCCGCTGTAAAGAATCGTGAAAGCATCCGGATCACCCAGAAGCTGATCGGCAAGAGCTTGCGCGTAGCCGACGCCCAGATTGAGCATTTCAGTAACCTCGGATGCGGATGGCTGCCCTTGCTCAACGGGAAATACGAGAAGGTAGTAATTCCGGATCAAATCGTTCCGAATCGGCACGAGCCGACAGCTCTGTCCGGAATTCAGCGCAATTTTCTGCACTCTCGGCGATTGGAACATCTACAGATTTCCGTCTTCAATACGAATGCAACCTGGCCAGGAATTGCGTCCCCTATCAATCACCTGGCAGGCATGATGAATCGCCCGCTCACCAGTCAAGCCCCCGCTGCACTTCCAGGCCAATTGACTCGGACATGGAGGACGCACGTTCATGGTCCTGATTGAGCAGCGCCTGCACGATTCCATCGATGCCGCTATCCGGACCGTCCCCGCCGTTTCCGATCGCAGAGACAAGCGCATTCATGGCCGGAATGAGCTTGGGCGACGACGAAAGATGATAGGTCACGGTGAGCAGTTCGATGTTCGTAGCACCGGGGTACTGAAAGATGTACTGGATGCGGCTCGACTTCTCCTGCGTCTCGATGTTCGACCCGAGCACCAGCGCGGGGTTCGCGCCGTTGATGCTCGTAATCCTTGTTTGCTCGTCAGCGAGGACTGCTACTCGCGTGAAAAGGGAATGGACGATTCGAATCAAATCGTCGATCATGGACTCGGGGCGGCACTCAATATCAATTGCTCGAAGCGCCAGACCATCCTCGATCCACTTCACCAGATTTCTGCCACGTTCAGAATAAGCGGCGAACTCCTCGATTTCCCCGAAGTGCTCTACGAAGTGCGGCGTCAGATCGATCCGGGAAAACAGAACCGTAGCATCCTTCGACCTGATTGCCGAAAGACTATCGGGAATCAACGCGATCTTCTCGAAGCGCGCATCCGGAATGGGAACCCGGACTCCGTTCCAGAGAACGACCCGGAATATCGTGTTCTCCAAACCCCTCGCGTCTGGCTCGGAAACTTGTGGCGCCGACGGCGTTTCGCTGTTCAGCAGCTCGGCATGGTAGGCCTTGCAGCGCTCCGGCCAGTTTTCCGGTTGATTCATCTCGATGATCGCCTTGACGCTATCAGCAAAGGCTCTGGAACTCGAGTGAGCATCGTTGCAGGCACAAAGCACCAAAGCAGCCAATGCTCCGCAGACAGAAAGATTACTTATTTGCACTTCGACTCCCTGCACACGTCAGACAGCTGAACGTACGGGACAGAATATACCCCGGATTCCCTTGCTGGTCGCTTCGCCCTGGACCAGGGATAAACACCGCGCACTCCTCCTTATGACCGGCAACCATGCCGCACCACCAGGCAACACCACGCCCCACCGAGAGCCTCGTGCAAGGCTCAGGATTCGCCCGCTGCGAGACTCGAACAGGGGTGCAGCGGGGGATGTCAGGGGCTTCGGGACAGTCGGGCTCAGAGTTGGAGCAGATGCATGAGGCGATTCGGCAGTGGATTGCGTTACTTGCAAGGAAGCCACGCGGTTAACGAATTCGCCGATTTTCCGACTATTCAGTTCACGAACAGGAGCAACATGGTCATGAGAACGACAATGGCATGGATATTTGCATCACTGCTACTGGTGCCACTGGCCGCAGCGCAGCAAGTCACTCAGATCCAGATTACCAAAGACCCGACCGGCACCGAGTCGCGCACCCGCATCGAGCTTTACATTCCAGCCGATGTCTCGAACCTCGACTTCAACAACCCGATCAACGCGGAGCGGACCCGGCTCGCGGTGGCGAAGGACGATGCGGGCGGCGACCTGCTGGCTACCCACGATGCCGCCAATGCCGAGTGGGTCGCGCAAGGCTACCAGACCGAGCTGCCGATCAGTTTCGCTGGCGTGGCCGACTACGCGAGCCACAAGGACATCAATATCGGCGTCGCCCTGAAGGCGGCGCCGAACTCCGGCGCGAAAGCGATCACCCTCGAGGGGACGATTGCATTGAATTTCATCGATGTATCCAGTACGGAACAGACCGTGTTGACAGCAATTCCGACCGAAACAGAATGGGGTAGCCCCGGCACCGATACGCCCATCGGCCCTGTGCGCATCGAGCCGGCTGCGTCAATGCATATGGGCGACATACGCTACCAGGGCTACCAGGTAGTCAGCCCGAATGCGCCCGTCATCGCCGCGGCGGTTGTGGGCGGGGACGCCTCCGAAGAGGTGCACGGTCTCGGCATGGCACTGGAGCCAGGCGTGTTCTTCCTCAAGGGCGAGCCGCCACAGAACGTCGATCTCAATATCACCTACGCTGCCACCGAGATAAAGGAGTTTCCGTTCAAGCTGACTTTCGGCGTCGGACTCTGATCCGGCGCAAGGCGCGGTTGCGGCTCGCGCCTGAAGCGAGCCGCTCACCCCGCTTGCATGATTTCGATGTCGCCGGATCGATCACTCGAATCCGTCCTTGAACAACAGTTGGCCACTGCTGTCGATGCCTTCGCCCTGGATTGAGAAAACGAAGGGATTCTGGCCGGCGAAATTGTTCTCGATCACGACCACCGCCTGACGCAGGCCGAGCTTGTCGGCCTGGATCAGCTCGACACGCACGCCGGTAAGCAGGTCTGCACTTCGATTGGCCACCACGATCTCGGCCGGGGTCTGCTCGCTCGTCAGCACCGGATTCGGGCCGATCGTGAGCACACCGGTCAGGCCCGGGGCGGCGCCGACGCGGGCGACTGCGCGGGTATGCGCCTGTCGTTCGATAACCGCGATGGTGCCGCGCAGGCGTGCCTGATCGAATTGGAGCAGCGTGCCGGCTGGCAATCCGGCACCGCAATCGGCAAACTGCGTCCGGACGCCGTGCCGGACCAGACCCTCGCCGAACTGACAGACGAACTCGACGCGTTGACCCAGCGCGAACTCTCAGCCAGCGGCTGGCTGAGTGCGGCCAGGGCCATGCTCCGCCTCGATCAGTCAGACCGCGCCGGCGCAGCACTGGCAAAAGCCACCACAACCTGCCCCGGCTACGCGCAGCTGCCTGAATTCATCGATCAGCCCGTCCCGACGACAGCCCGAGCCGCACTCCGAGAATAAAACCGTCCAAATCATGACCGATTCCGCCGCTTGTCATCCCGGTGATCATCTCGGTGGTCGTTATCGTTCCGTCTTGTTCCAGCGCACAATATCGTGCCGGATCATGATTGCCGGAGAAAAACTGGCCCGGATCGAGCAACGCATCGAACAGCTCCGAAGCATCCAGGCCACGCTCGAAGCTCTGCTGAAACAATGCCGTGGCAGCGACACCGCCCGCTGCCCGATGATCGAAGCGCTTGAGGCCGCCCATCTCGGCCGATGATAACGGCCGAAGCAATCACAGAAACGGCCGCTCAACCCGAATGGAGGATACGAGCGCGCTCCCGAAGCCATTTCATGGCGCCCGGGGTTGCGTGCCAGACCGGGCGCATGTCCTCGCGATACAACCAGGCCTGATCGGGTCCGCCCAGACGGATGCCGCGTTCATCGATTTCTGGTTTCTTTATCTTGCTTTTGATCAGCATTTCGACGACGTGCGGATTATTCTTATGCACCGATTCAAGCACGGTGCCGGCTTCATCCAGACGGCCAAGCCGGTACAGGGCCAGCACGCGGCCCATTCCGGTTTCGATCAGGATGTCGTCGGGAAAGCGCTCGGCAAGCTCGAGCGCGGACTCATCGTCGCCGCGCTCCAGAAACTGCGCCATGAGCCGGGTTCGAAAACCGTGGCTGTCACCCGGGCTGAGCAGCAGATACTGCTCCATTCGATGGCTGGCCTCGTCGGCGGACCCCGAGGCGTCGAGGAGATTAATGTGATGGGCCAGCAGACGCAGGGCCGGGCGATTGGCGACGATCGGCCAGAGAAGTTGCGGAAGTGCCTCGCCGTGTTCCATCAGCGTCCGATCAAGCAGCCCAACGCCACGCCCGGCGATATTGGAAAAGGTTTCCTCGAGCGGACCAGCAAAAGTGGCCGGGTGGATATACAGCGCCGTGGCCAGATCGTCGAGAATCTCCAGGCTGTCGAACGCGGCCGGGTTCTGTTCCAGAAAATCAAGCCATCGCGCGCAAGCGTCCGGATCCCAGGGGTCGGCGTCGCCAAACGGTTCGAACGCGACGGCAAATGGCTTGGTGGCCGGATAAATCTCCTGCCAGCGCTGCTCGATTTCGGCAATCGCCGGCGGTGATTTCAGCCACGCGCTGTCTTCATGCTGTGCACCGTCATCCGGCTCGTCGTCCGGATCCTCGGGTTCCTGAGATAAATTCTCCACAGCCTCGCGCACGCTGCGCTCGAGATCGTCACCACTCATTCCCATGCCCCGGAAGTGCTGGCGAATGTTCGCCTCGAATTCCGGGCTGTCGTCGTCGGGTCCCTCCGTGACCACAAGATGCGCAACCTCGGGTCGCTGCAAGCCGGCCTCGATCACCTCACGCACGCGCAGCAGCACATCGTATCCAGCCATCGCCAGAGGTCCGGCTTCAGGGTTTGACGCCATGCGCTCCAGCGCTTCGAGTGCTGGATGATCGGGCTCCAGACGGGATTTTAGCCGACGCTTCCAGAACTGCGCGCGCCGGCCGGCCTCGTCAACCCGCCCCTCGGCATACAGCATGGTGACTTCCAGCATCGCCAGCATCGGATCGTCGGGCGCGGCCCGCATCGCTTCGGCGTGGCGACGCCAGGCCTGCTCCCAGTGTCCCGCGTCACACAGGATCGGACACAGCTCACCGATCGCCTCGACCAGCACGGGGCCCTGGCAGTTGCCGGCCAACTGTTCGAGAAATTTCCGGCGCTGTTCATGGTGGCCAAGATCCCGATAGGCTTCACTCAGCACTTCCACGGCGGCGGCCAGCACATCGTCCCGTACTTTTCGGGAATTTTCAAACAGCGGCTCGAGCAGGTCACGCGCCTTGCCGGGATGACCAGCGTCGAGTTGTTCCTGAGCAATCACGGGCAGTGCCGCGGGCGGAATCGCGTTTGCCTCCAGCGCAGCCTTTTTTTCCGTCTCATCGAACATCGGCCAGGCGATGGACCAGATCAATGCCGGCTCGAACGGCTGCAGGCGCGTAGCCTGTTCGCAGCAATGCTTGTACTTCAGGCCCGAGCCGCACGGGCAGCGCTCGCCGCTTTTGGGCGGCAGCCGATAACGCGGCCGGAACCGGTTGCCGGGCTGCGGCGTGGCATTCCAGATTTCGCGGCCAAAGCGATGCGCAATGGCCGCCCTCGCGCCTTCCGGCGCCCCCTCGAAAACGGGATCCAGGGTCGGCGAGGTGTTGAGCATTTCGATCAGGCCGTCGAAGTCTACCCCGGCCAGAATATGGCCAACGGACTCCTCGAGCAGGATTTGCCACTGGTCTTGTTCGTCGTGCATGGGATCGAATCGTGAAGGGGAACCACCATTTTGCCATTTATGCCCGCCGGCGCAGGCCCGAGTCCGCGGCGAATTCGCGAATTCGATTACGCGGGTCGGCTGATCACGGCCAGGTTGCCGATGACATCGTTGCGCGAGCACAGCCAGACCGGTTTCATTGTGCCCGGTTTTCGCAGCCGCAAGTCATGTTTGAACTCCAGCCGCTCCACCCGTCCACCCTGCATCATGCACCGCCGGGTCAATCAAGGGGTTGACAATCCGGACGCCCTCGATGACCTGGCCGGGATTCAGGTCTTCGGTATACAGCACCGCCGCCCCGCACTTGCTTGCGGCAAGAACGATCAGGGCGTCCCAGAACGAAATCCGGTAACGCTGCTGAATTTCCGATGCGAGCAGCACGCTCCCGGGTTCCAGCGTCTGCACCCGCCAGCGCAGGTAGGGCTCGATCACGGCGCGCGCCCGGGCCGCATCCATTGGTGAGGGAATCTTCTGCGTGACATTGATGTAGAACTCGTGCAGCACCTGAGTGCTCAGCATGCCTTGCCGGGTTTCCCATAAATTCCGGACGATCTCTTTCGCGCGCCAATGGCGATCGCCTGCGTCCGTGTCGTGGGCATAGATCAGAATGTTGGTATCGACGAAACTAGCGCTCATGCAGCGAACTCCGATCCGGTCGTACGCCGCCCAGCGACAGGCCCTGATCAAGGCTGTCCAGGGCCTGGTCACGCGCGCGCAGGTACGCCTGATCGTCGTACACCAGGCGTTCCAGTTCCGCGGCCAGCAACTTGCTGACCGACGTGCCCCGCTGCGCCGCGAGCACCCGCGCATCGCGAAGCAGCTCGGAATTCAGGGACAAGGTAATGTTCTGCATCATCGAACCATCACATATTCGCGTGGAACACGTATTTTACGTGCTGTGGCATATGAAAACAACCCGCCCCGGTTGACGGGACTCGCTGGCCGGGCCGGCCGGAAGCGAGGGTTATTTCGGTGGACGTTATGGTTGCGCCGTGTCCCAGCGCACAACCTCGTGTCGAGTCATGTCGGTGGTCCAGACCGCGCCATTTCCAGCCACATCGATGCCGGCCAGCGAGCGGCCCGGCTCGACCGGCGGCCGCGCGAAGATACCGAGCAGATCGCCGTCCAGCGAAAAATGCTGGACGCGCTGGTTGAACATGTCGACGACGAACACGCTTTCGGCGTCCGGCGCCAGCGCAATCGAACTGGCCACGTTGAACCAGCCCGGCAGGCTGCCGGGAATCCCGAGCGCGAACGGCCCGCCCCAGATCGCCTGCAAGCGGCCTTCGGCGTCGAAGCGCTTGATCCGGTACGCATAACCGCCGGCAACGACAAAGCCGCCGTCGGGCAGGATCGCAACATCAGTGGGATAGCGGAATTCATCGCGCCCGCGTCCGGCCTTGCCGGTAGTGCCCCACTGGCGCAGCACGTGGCCGTCGCGGTCCAGGTGCACGATGCGGTGGTTGTAGGTATCGGCCACCAGTACGCTGCCATCGGGGAACACATCGACGCCGCCCGGGCTGTTCAGGCGGTCGGCGGCGCGAATGCTTCGCTGGTGGGTCCCATCCAGGCCGAACACCTCGATCGAGTCGGTGAAGTAATCGGCGACATACAGCAATCCGTCGCGAATCGACAGGTTCATCGGGCGCTCAAGCACGTCTCGCCCGAAGATCCTGTGCGGATAGCCGTTGTCGAAAACCTGGATCCGGGCATTGCGCGCGTCGGCGACAAAGACCCGGCCTTCGTGCACCGCGATCCCGGTCGGCTCGTCGAATTGTCCCGACCCGGCGCCGTGTTTGCCGACTGTCTCGCGCACGATGTAGCCGGATTCGCCCGCCCATTGCAGCGCTCCGCCCCACCACAGCAGAGCAGCGAAGACAATGATCGTCGTTACCAGAATCAGTGCAGTTTTTTTCATCGTCTTTTCCATTCTGTCACGCTACATGGTCTTTCACGCGGAACCCATAAAAGCGTTACACGAAGACCACGAAGAAGGCACGAAGAACACGAAGATGAAACCCGAAAAAACATTGAGTCGATTATTCATGATCTGGGCTGAGTGTCGAGGGACGTTATTTATACAAACCTTTTTCTTGGTGTTCTTCGTGCCCATCTTCCTGTCCTTCATGTCCGGCATTTGATTTCTTATCCGCATTCATCTGCGTTCATCCGCGTTCATCTGCGGTTTCACTTGCTTTTATTCGAACCATGGCTGAGCCCGGCTTATTCATGACCCAACCTACTGCGACGCCCCCAGGCCCTGCATCCGCGACGTTTCGCTCGGTCGCGCATCCTCAACGTACAGGCGAGTACGCCTGCGGTGCCCTCGGTCGCAAAACGCCCCGGCCACAGGACCTGGAGCCGTCTCGCGACGGTCAGGTCATGAATAAGCCGGGCTGAGACACCTGCATAGTCAGGAACGCTTTTCACGCGCGGTCGTGCTGCTAGAAATTGATCCTGAACCCGGCGCGCAGGATGAAATCATCTTTCGGCTGCTCGCCGTCCAGGTTCTGGGTTACCGGCAACTGCACGATGGCTTCGACGATCCAGCTGCGCGTGACCCACTGCAGACCCGGAGAAAGAAACCAGCGCGTGCCGCCGGAATCAGGATCGCGCATGCCGTCGACCCGGCTGTTGTCCTGTACCTGCAGGTTGGACTCCAGCACCGCATAGCCGAAGCCCTGGACTCCGCTACCCAGTTCGCGCGGCCAGACCCGATATTGCCAGCTTGCATCGAAGTCGAAGCGATTTCCAACCTCGAATCCGTCGTCGCTGCCGGTGGCCTGGTAACGGATTTGCCCGTCCAGCTCCCAGGCCAGCGTCTGCCAGGTGACCACGACCCCGCCAAAGCCGTCCCAGGCGCCGGTGCCCGGCTGCAGCGGGCGCGGCAGACGGCCGCGCGAGTCGGACTCGCCGGTCGCTCCGGTCGGCGTCTTGAAGCCCGCGAACGGGGCCACGCGCAGCGTCCGTCCGGGTGCATTGTGCTGGAACACCGTGTACCGGGCAAACACGCTGGCATCGCCGAAGCCGCTTGTGGAGCGATCGATCGGACCCGAATCCAATTCCTTGCGCTGCCACGGCACCACGCCGAAAATCGCCCAGTCGGCGTTGACGCCATAGCCCAGCACCGAAGCCAGTCCGGTAACCTGAAGGTCGCGCTCCATCCCCGCCGTTCGTCCCGAAATCTCGCGCAGGAAAAACTGCTCGCGAAGCACGAACTGCCCCTTCGACAGCGGCAGTGCCGTGTTGAACGTTTGCGGGGCCGCCGGCGCGCTGGCCGGCAAAAGGACCCCGCCGGCCAGCATCACGGCCAGCGGGAAGCGCCACCTCATGACTCGGGATTTTCGGGCGTGTTGCCGGCCGGTTGGAAGCCCTTGAGGGTAAAGCCCGCATCGTCCACGGCCTGCTCGACGTCCTCCTGCTCCAGGGTCTGACCCGCGGCCATTTCGATCACGACCCGGCCTTTCCCGACGTCGGTGGAAAGCTTTGCGACACCATCTATCTTCATGAGTTGCTTTTCGATGCCGTAGGCGCAGAATGGACAGGCCAGACCGTCGACCTGGATGAAGTAGCGGTCGGTCCCGGATTGAGCGAAGCCAGCCGTTGCCAGCAGCATGAGCAAGGCGCAGGCCAGCAGTTTGAACGAAGTGGATTGCATTTCAGGAGTCCTCGCGGCGATTGACGGGTGCTGTTATGGTTCCTTGAGTTGACTCCATGTCAAGCCCCGAAGTTCCGAACAGGCCAGTGATGAATCCCCCCTTGCGCAACGGGACCCTGCGCATCGCGAAGGTGTCCCCGATGCGGGATGTGGCCTTCATGTAGCAACAGGGAGCGATGCCCTGGATCGGGAGCCGTGGGTGACCGGAGACCGAGCGCCGTCGCGGACGCGGGCTACGCTAGTCCACTGCACTTCAGCTTCTGCACAATGGGCTGGAATGCGGGCTTGCGGCTTCGCAAAAGCGCCCCTATCCGGCACGATTGCAGTCAAAGGCAGGCCCGGATACTACAGGCCTGTACTTGATTTACGGGTGACCCGTATGAAAACCACGATTGAACTACCCGACCGCCTCGTCAAGCAGGCCCGGCAGGTGGCCCGGGCCGAGGGTTCAAACCTGCGCGCGCTGGTGGAAGAGGGGCTGCAGCAGGCGCTGCGCGCGCGAACGCGGCGCGAAAAGAAAGGCCTTGATTTTCCCAGCTTCGGCGGCAGCGGGCTGACCGAGGCTTGCCGCGATGCGGATTGGACGCAAGTCCGAGATGAGATATATCACGGCCGTGGAGCATGATCGCGGTCGACACCAATATTCTGGTCTACGCGCACCGCCCGGAAATGCCGTTTCACGACGCACGCATCGCAGCAATCTGCCTCTACCACGGCGTGCGCGAATTGTGGTCTGCCGATCGGGATTTTTCACGCTTTGCTGCCATACGGGTCAGAAACCCGTTGCTCAAATCAGCCGGCTGAAGGCGCATCGCGAGCACCGAGCGCCACGAACAAACAATACCGACCCGACAGGCCGCGTGAAAAATCCCCCACGATGCGCAACCGGCCGAAAATTCAGCCCGATGAATTGATGCCGACGTCGGCCGACTGATCGGTCAGGGCCGGCGAATGCTGCCGCGCCATTGATACCGTGAGATCCCGATCAGGACCACCTACCCGAGCCCGCACCAGGTTTCCGCCGACGCACTGGGCGAAGGGCCGATCGATGTCTACAGCAGAATCGTCACGATCAGCTCGGTCCTGCCGCCCGGCTTCGACCCGAACGAGGCCTACGACGCCGCCGTCCGCATCCAGGCCTGCAACGACACCGGCCGCTGCCTGGCGCCGGATACGCTGGAACAACGCATCGAACCGTGATTGGGATTATTGATCCGGCAACGCAATACCTGCGGTACTCGTCGCTGGTGTTTTGCCGAGCAGATCCGAAATCACTCGGCTGCGCGGTCCCGAGCTGCGGGTGGATATCGCCAGACGGGGCGTTTATACTGCCGGTCCCGATGCTGCGCCTCGCTACTGAGCCCAGACTATTCATGACCCGTGATACGGCTCGTCGCGATCGAGACCAGGTGGCGAGGACAGGCTTGATTCAAGCACGCACTCCAGCAAGATGGGTGCCCTGTTTCCGGCCCGCGCGATGATCGAGTTCGATAAAACCCATTGGGCGGTCATTCTGGGTGGCTCCAGCGGTTTTGGCCTGGCCACGGCGCAAAAGCTCGGCCGTCATGGCATGAACATTCTGGTCGTCCACCGCGACCGGCGCGGTGCGATGGCGCGTATCGAGGAAGGTTTCGAGGTGATCCGTGCCAGCGGTGTGCGCTTTGAGGCACTCAACCTCGATGCGCTTTCGGGCGAAGGCCGCGAGCGGACCCTGACCCATCTCGCCGAGGCCATGGGGGAACATGGCAAGCTGCGTTTACTGATGCATTCGATCGCGTTCGGTAATCTCAAGCCGATCGCGCCGGCCACGCTCGATACCCGCAGTGAAGACGCCGTTGCCAGGCTGGCCGCGGCGCTCGGCGTTGAGGCCAGTGCCGTGCAGGACGCCGTCAGCGAACTGCTGGAACAAGGTGTGAGCGAACTGCACACCTTGCAGGCGGCGCGTTATGGCGACGTATTGATGGATGAGGAAGATATGGCCCGCACCATCTACGCGATGGGTACCAGCCTGCTGTCCTGGGTGCAGGACCTGCATCGCCTCGGCCTGTTCGCAGCCGATGCACGCGTGCTGGGCATGACCAGCGAGGGCAACACCACGGCATGGAAAGGCTACGCTGCCGTGGCCGCGGCCAAATCCGCGCTGGAATCGGTATCGCGCGCGATTGCGGTCGAGTTCGCCCAATTCGGCATCCGCTCCAACATCATCCAGGCCGGCGTCACGCCGACGCCGGCGCTGAAGCTGATCCCCGGCAGCGCCGGCATGCAGGCGGTTGCCGAGCGCCGCAATCCCTTCCGTCGCACCACCACGCCCGAAGCGGTTGCCGACTTCATCGCGCTGATGTGCCTGGACGAAGCTGCGTGGGTGAACGGCGCACTGATCCGGGTCGATGGCGGCGAGCATATCGCGGCACTCTAAGCTTGCGAGACTTGCCATGACCTATATCCACGGCCTCGGCCACTTCCATCCGGAAAACGTCATCGACAACGCGTTCCTGTGCGATCTCGATATCGGCACCGATGGCGACTGGATCATGGAACGGGTCGGTATCGAGCGCCGGCGCACGGTGTTGCCGCTCGATTACATCAAGACCACGCGCAATGCCGACCCGCGCCAGGCCATCGAAGCCTCGCTGTACAGCAACGCGCAAACCGGCGCGCGCGCCGCGCAGCGTGCAATTTCGGCCGCCGGCCTGAAGCCGGACGATATCGGCCTGGTGATTTCCGGCAGTTGCTCGCCGCAATCAAGCTGCCCGGCCGAAGCCTGCGCCACCGCGGCCGAGCTGGGTATCGATGCGCCGGCATTCGATCTCAATTCGGCGTGTTCGTCGCTGGCCGCGCAACTGCATTTTGTCGATTCCATGCGGCCCGAGCGCCTGCCCGACTTCGTGCTGGTGATCCAGAACGAAAACAGCACCCGCGCCATCGACTACAACGACCGCAACAGTTGTGTGTTGTGGGGTGATTGCACCAGCGCACAGGTGATCTCGCCGCGGCTGCCGGCACGCCTGAAGGTGACGCACAGCCAGTTCGCATCGAACCCGGAAGGCTGCGACAAGGTGCGGTTCGTCAATTTCGGCCATTTCACCCAGGAAGGGCGCACCGTACAGAGCTTTGCGATCCGGCGCACGCTGGCTTTGCTTGCGCAAATGCGCGAGCGTCTGGAAGAGGCCCGTGCCGCGGCGCTGAAATTCATCGGCCATCAGGCCAACCGCGGCATGCTCGACAACATCTGCCGCAGCGCCGGCATCAGCGCGGAAAACCATTATTTCAACGTCAACGAATACGGCAACTGCGGTGCTGCCGGTGCGCCCAGTGTGCTGTCGCAGCGCGTTGCCGACCTGTGCGAGGGAGATCGTGTTGCAATCGCCGTGGTGGGCGGCGGATTGAGCTGGGGCGCATTGCTGCTGGAGGTCGGCTCGTGGGCTTGATGACCTACAGCGATTTCCTCAGGGCGCAGACGCTGTCCAAGCCCGAGTTGCTGGCCTGGGGCAAGCACAGCCTGGTCGCGGATGCACCGGGCACGATCCCGTCGCTGCCGTTGCCGCCGATGCTGATGTTCGATCGCATCACCGCAATCGAGCACGATGGCCGGCGCGGGCTGATCGTGGCCGAGCAGGATGTTCACCTCGATGCCTGGTACTTTCTGTGTCATTTCGGCAACGACCCGGTCCAGCCGGGCTGTCTCGGGGTGGATGCCATCTGGCAGCTGCTGGGCATGTACTGCGCGCTGCGCGGCGCGCTCGGCGCCGGTCGCGCGCTGGGCTGCAAGGAAGTCGACTTCTTCGGTCAGATCCGTCCGCACGATGGCGTGGTCACCTACCGGGTCGAAGTGCGTCGCTATTCGGAAATGCAGGGCGGCGCGGTGGTCATCGGCAACGGCAGCGTCAGCGTCGACGGCGAGGCGATCTACAGCGTCAATGATGCCAAGGTCGGCATCTATCCCGGTATCCAGTACAGCGATTACCCGGCGCTGTCGGCCAATGCCAAAGGCGGAGTGCTGAACAAGTGACGCCCGAGCAGGTATTGCAGGCCGTGCCGCAACAGGCGCCGTTCCGGTTTCTCGACCAGATCCTGGAGCTCGACGACCAGCACATCGTCGGCCGCTACACGTTCAAGCCCGACGAGTTCTTCTATCGCGGCCATTTTCCGGGCGATCCGGTCACGCCGGGCGTGATCCTGACCGAGGCGATGGCGCAGACCAGCGTGGTCGCGCTCGGTCTGTACCTGTGCGCGAAGACCCTGGCCGCCGATGAACTGGCGAAGTGGACCACGCTGTTTACCGAGTGCCAGATGGAGTTCCATCTGCCGGTGTTGCCGGGTGAAACCGTCACCATCGTTGGTGAAAAGCAGTTTTTTCGACGCATGAAACTCAAAAGCCGTGCGCAATTGTTTCTGGCCGATGGTCGTCTGGCGGCCGAAGGCCTGTTGGCAGGCGTAGGAGTGCAACGTGGCAACAAATAGAGTCGTCATCACCGGCATGGGCGTGCTTGCGCCCAATGGCCATGGTCTTGCAGCGTTTGAAGCCGCACTGCGCGAAGGCGTGTCCGGCATCCGCTTCATCGAGAAACTGGCCGAGCAGAAGTTCGCCTGCCAGGTCGCCGGCGTGCCGCAGGGCGTGGATGAGATCAAGCACGACTACCTGGGTGCGGAAGATCTGCTGGCGATGAACGATGCCATGATCTACACCGCCATCGCCGGTATCGATTGCTGGCGCGATGCCGGCCTGCGCCCGATCGGTCCGGATTCGGAGGTCGACTGGGACACCGGCGCCATCATCGGCACCGGCATCGGCGGCATGCAGACCATCGGCGACCGCCTGATCCCGATGGTCGACAAGGGCCGCGTCGGGCGACTGGGCTCGATGATGGTCGAGCAGGTGATGTGCAGCGCGGTGTCGGCCAAGCTCGGCGGCCTGCTCGCGCTGGGCGGCCAGGTCACCACCAACAGCTCGGCCTGCACCACCGGCACCGAAGCGGTGGTCAATGCCTTCCACGCCATCCGCAGCGGCCAGTGCGCGCGCATGATGGCCGGCGGCGCCGAGGGTAGCTCGCACTACACCTGGTCGGGCTTCGACGCGATGAAGGTTCTCAACAGCCGCAGCAACGACGCCCCCGAAAGTGCGTCGCGGCCGATGAGTGCAAGTGCGGCCGGTTTCATTCCCGGCTCGGGCGCCGGCATCCTGATGCTGGAAAGCCTGGACAGCGCGCAGGCACGCGGCGCGCGTATCTATGCTGAAGTCATCGGCGGTCATGTCAACAGCGGCGGCCAGCGCGGAGGCGGCTCGATGACCGCGCCCAACCCCGAAGGCGTGGTGCGCTGCATCCGCACCGCGATGACGATGGCCGGCATTCAGGGCAGCCAGATCGATGCCATCAACGGCCACCTCACCGCAACCTTTGCCGATCCACACGAGCTCGAAAACTGGCGCCGTGCCCTCGACATCGACGCCGCCGCGCTACCACCGATCAATGCCACCAAGAGCATGATCGGCCATGCCCTGGGCGCGGCCGGCGGTCTGGAATGCATCGCGGCCGTGCTGCAATTGCACCACGGCTTCCTGCACGGCTCGCGCAACTGCGAGGACCTGCACCCGAAAATCGAGCCGTTCCGCGATGCGGTGGTGCAACGAACCCGACCCTTCAACGGTCACATTCTGGCCAAGAGCAGCTTTGGCTTCGGTGATGTCAACGGCTGTGTCCTGTTTCGCAAGTATTCAGACTGAATCATTCACAGGAGAAACCCATGAACGAAGCGCAGATCACTGAAAAAGTCATTGCCCTGATTACCCCCTACGTCAAGAATGCGGGCGCGCTGAAGAACATCGACAAGAGCACCAGCATTCTGGACGATCTGGGCGTCAATTCTGCGCGTCTGGTCGATATCGTGCTGGCCTTCGAGGACGAGTTCGACATCGAAGTCAGCGATGATGCCGCCGACTCGATCGCAACGATTGGTGATGCAGTCGACCTGATCGGAAAGCAGATCGGCTGAGATGCGGCTTCCGCTTCGTACGCGTCTGGCACTGCGCGTGCAGCGCGGTGTCAGCTATTTGTGCTTCGCACTGTTCGGGCCGATCCTGACTGCGATCTACCGCTTCCGTTTCCGCTTTTCAGCCCATCAGGTGGATGCCGTCCGGGCCCAGTATCGCGCCCTGCGTAAAAAACATCCCGGCCCGCTGCTGATCTGCAGCAATCACCTGACGCTGGTCGATTCGATCATTCAGGCGATCGTGCTCAGTTCCTTGTGGGATTACCTGCGCCATCCCGGCTCGCTGCCATGGAACCTGCCGGAAGCCACGAACTTCTATCATCGCTTCAGTTGGCGGCTGGTGTGCTATCTCGGTCGCTGCATCCCCGTCAAACGTGGTGCCTCGCCGGAGCAGACTCGCCTTGCCCAGGCGCGGATGCGTTACGTGCTGGCTCGCGGCGACGCCATCGCGATCTTCCCGGAAGGCCGGCGCAGCCGCGACGGGCGCGTCGATGACAAGGATTTTTCCTACGGCGTCGGCCAGCTGCTCAACCGCGTTCCCGGCGCGAACGTGCTGTGTGTCTATCTGCGCGGCATGCGCTATGGCGGCTTTGCCGATTTCCCGACCCCCGGGGATCGCTTTTACGTGCAACTGAAAATGCTGGTGCCGCAATCGGCCAGTACCGGTCTGCGCCGTGCGCGTGATCTTTCGGCCCAGATCATCGGCCAGCTCAAGACAATGGAAGACGAATATTTCGCGGCCCGCGAATCCGGTTCATTGAGCCTGCCATCAGCGTCATGACGGTGGCTATTCAGTGATGACCGCGATCGGCAACGACCTGATCGATTTTCGCGCCGCCCACAATCGTTACCGCGCCCGGCAACCTCGCATCCTCGCGCGGGTCCTGACGGCCAGCGAACGCACCCGGCTTGCCGATGCAGACGCCGGCGATATCGGCTTTGCGCTGCTGTGGTCGGCCAAAGAGGCCGCCTACAAGGCCGTCAAAAAGATTCAGGCCTCGCTGGTGTTCGCACCGCGTCGCTGGCAAGTCGAGTGTGCCGACCTGAAGCTGTCGGCAGACGTGAAATCCGGTCGCGTGACCCTCCCCGATCATGCGCCGATCACGGTCACCTGGCGACCCCACGCCCACTGGCTGCATTGCACTGCCGTGCATGGCCCGTCACCCGATCTCATCGATAGCGCCGTGGCGGCATTGGCCGAATTTTCGACCGATATCGTATTCAGCGAAGACGAGCGCGACAGCTTCAGTAGCGAGTCATCCGCAGCGGTGCGCGCACTGGCCCGGAAGTTACTGGCCCAACACGGCGTCACGAAGATCAAAATCGTGCGCGAGCGCGGCGAACGCGGCTTGCTGCCGCCGCGAGTTTTCAGCGACGGGATGGCACGCGATGACATCCAGCTCAGCCTGTCACACGATGGCGACTACGTCGCTGTGGCGATTGCGTTATAGCCCCGGCTGATGGGCTTGGAGATCAGTCGAAAAACCATGTCGCTACGCTCGCTTCGGGACAAAAGCCGCAGCAGCTCGCTGAACTCAAGTTCTGCCCGACTGAGCGGTTTCGCCGCGCAGCGCAGCCAGTGCAAAGCCGGCGACGGCCAAGGCACCTGCGACGAGCACCACCCACAGCAGCAGGGACTTCCAGTTGGTGGGAGTCGGCGGCGGCTTGAGCGCTTGCTCGCCCGCGGCGGGCTGTTGTTCGCCAGGCCGGGCCTGGGGGATCATCCATGCCGGCCCGACACGGTCAAGCGTTGCCGTGGCCAGTGCATCCGGGTCGGCCGGGTCGGCTCGGCGGCTGCCGGCCAGCAGGTGGCCGGGCTGCTCGCCACGAGCGAGGAAAACCCACTGTTCGGCCCGTGCATGCAGCACGATCCGGGTCGTGCCTTGCAGCGGCGGATTGCTGCGCACTTCCCATTCGGCGGTGGCTCTGGGCACATGACGGGAAAGCTCGAACACCACCTGCCCGACTTTCTTGCCCTGCAATGTGGACAGTTCGGTCGCCGCATGACGCACCCAGTCGCCCGAGCGCGGATCGCGATAGCGCAGCTCCACGGTCGAAAGCTGCCCGGGCTGGCGATTGGTGACTTCCAGAAGCTGCCAGACATGCGGCCCGCGGGTCGTCGCGCGCCAATGGCCACGGGCGATGGTTTCGGTGTGCGGCTCGATCGGGTAGCTGCGATTGTGGTCACGCCGATCACGGCTCTCGAAGCGCAGATCCTCCAGCCGGATCCAGCCCGGCGCCTGCTCGGCGCGGCAGTGGACAAACCAGACCCGCGCCTGCGGCGGGACGACCGCTTCGGCCAGCATTCTCAGCGGCAGGGTCTGGAACTGACGCTTGACTTCCAGCACCCGGTAGCGACCCTGCGGATCATCGACATCCTGCAGCAGGCATTCCAGCGGCCCGTCGCCGGAATCTTCCAGCACCCATTCAAGCCGCATCTGCAGTTGCATCACCGGCTGGCGCAGGCGCGGCGCTTCGATCAGCGCTTCGAATACTGGTCGCATACGCGCCGGACCCGGCTCGGGACTGGGGGCGGTCAGGCGCAGCCGGGTTCCATCCGGGCGCTCGACTTCCAGCGCCAGGCCGCTGTGCGCTGTTGCATGCTCGGGCAGTTCCGGAATGTGGCTTTCGAAGCGCGGCTGATGGATCTCGATGATCTCCTCGATCAATTTCTCCTGCGGCACGCGGAACATTGGCATCGCGCGGCCGTTGGAATCGACCACACGCAGATCGCGTGCATCGGGGTGGACCAGCGTACGAACAATCTCCGGCCCCAATTCGATGCGCCAGGCCACGGCCTCACCGTCGACATCCAGAGCCCAGGCCGCAGCGTACTGATCGAGCGCCATAGCCTCGGTCTGGTCGGCACAAAGCGGGCCGGCCGGCAGCAACAGCAGCGCGACAAGCCCGAATAAAACAAGGTTTTGCAGCCAGTGTTTCATCAACTCTCCTCCGGGATCGCAGCAGTTCGATGCGCATTGGGTGCGGGTGCCAGATAGCCGACCAGCATCAGCAGGCCACCAAACGCCAGGAAAGAAACGATACCGGCCAGGTTGGACAGGAACTGGCGGTCGATCAGAATCAGCTTGAGCAACACGATGCCGAGCAGGATCGCGCCGGCCTGCCAGAGCGCTCGCCGGATGGTGCGCGAGCCGACGACCCACAACACCGTGCCGATCAGGGTCCACAGGATACTCAGGCCGGCCTGTGCCGTGGCCGAGGCGACCATGCGGTCGGATTTCCAATCGACGCCCAGCCAGTGATGGGCGATGCGCAGCCACATCACCGAGACCACGACCGCCGCCAGAATCCCGAGGACCGGCGGCAGCCACGTGCGGGTCGGCGACGTGGCGCTCAGGCGGGTGCTGAAACCGGTCGGTGCCAGCAGGCCCGTCAGCGCCAGCAGGCTGGCGACAGAGGCCAGATCCAGCGGATTGAGCAGCGGCACGAACGGCAACGGGGAAGATGCGCCGGACTGACCCAGGCTGCCCAACAGCCACAGCAGAATCAGCGCGAGCAGGGTCCATACCGGCCAGTGGCGCTGCGGCGCCGGCAGCGCGCGGGATGCAATCGGGCTGCGGCCCAGTGATCGCGCTGCAAACACAATCGCGATCGGCACCAGCACCAGCCCGGCCCCGCCCCAACCACTGCCCAGACCCAGGGTATCCGAGGCAAGTTGCCACAAGGCCGTCGCAGCGATACAGGCCAGAGCGAGATGCTGGCTGACCGAAATCAGTCCGCGCAGCCTTGGCGAGGCCCTCGATGCGAGGATGCGCTCGGCCACACCGATACCGGCCAGCAGCGCCAGCCAGGCCGGGATGCCCCAGCCGGCATACACCCGCTCTTGCAGCAGGATCTGGAGCGGAATCAGCAGCGCTGCGAGCAGCACCAGCGCCAGCAGCACGAAGATCGGCACCGACAATCGAGTGGCGCGCGCCAGCCAGGCCAGCAGGACCACGCTCAGGCCGCTGAAGGCAAGCCAGGCCGCCGGCACATTGCGCGATTCCGCATGCTCCATGACCTCCATCAAGCCGCCCCACAGCCACCAGCCCACCAGCCAGATCGCCAGCAGATTCAACAAGCGCCGGCTGGCGCTGGCCCGACGATACTGCAACAGGCTGAACAGCCCCGCCAGCACCACGCCGAGCACGCCCAGGGCCGGGCCATTGAGCAACGGGAGAGCTGATTGTCCAAAGCCTTCAGCGCTGATCCACAGCCACCAGGCCGTACCGGCGAGCAATTGCATCGCCAGGCCGGCCCAGCGGCTCAAACGTCGCTGCTGCAAGATGCCCAACCACACCAGGGCAGCCCCTTCCACGGCCCAGATCAGCGGGATGACCGGGCCGGAGAATGCGAACGGCACGGCCAGCGTGGCAAAGCCCAGCGTCAGTGCCAGCAGTGAGACCTTGAGCGGATGACCCGGCAGGCGCGGCCCGGCAACCCATGCCATCAGCAGATACATGGCGGCGACGCTCAGGCCGCTGAAGGCAACCGGCAACGCGGCCAGATCGAGCAGCAGCATCTGCAGCGGAAACGCAATCAGCGGCAAACCGAACACCAGCAAAACATCCAGCCGGCCGCGATCGCGACCGGCCAGGGCCTGGATCAGCGGAATCGCCGCATACAGCACAAAGAATGCGATCAGAAACCCCTGCACGCTGGCATACAGCGCCGGACGGTAATCCAGCACGCCCCAGAGCGTGGCGATGACGAAGGTAAAGCCGAAACCCAGCCGGTACAGCAAGGTCCAGTTTTCCTTCCAGGCGGCCGCAAATACCGCCAGGCTCAACACCAGGTACCAGCCAAACAGCACGACGTGATTGCCCTGCCCGCTGCCGATCAGAACCGGCGCGGCAAACCCGGCCACCAGCGCCAGCACCGCAAGCGCCAGCGAGCGTTGGGTCAGGGCCAGCACCAGCGTTGCCGCCACCAGCACGACCAGCAATGCAAAAGCTGCCCATGCCGGCAGCAGCTGGTACAGGCGCATGGCGGCAAACACCGTCATGACCAGTATCCCGATCGCACCACCCTGGGCCGAAAGCGAGAACAGCCGCCGCTGGCGGCGCTGGGACCAGCCGAACAGGACCAGACCACAAGCACCCAGTGCGATTGCGATCAGACGGACTTCGATCGGAAGGTTCAGCCAGCCCTGATCGCTGGCATAGCGCAACAGCGCCGCCACCCCGATCAGGCTGGCAACAACGCCGGCCAATACCGGCAGATTGCCTTGCTGCAACCAGGCTCGTGCTCGCTCGATCAGCCTGACCGGCCAGCCGGGTGCAGCGGGCGGCGGCGGGCGCTGCCTGCGCGCCTCGGCATGGCCCGGCACGGATCCTTCAACGCGGCCTGCCGCGGGCAATGGCTGACGGGCAACGACAGCCGGTTCAGGGGCTCCCGGGGCTTTCGGGGCCTCGGGACGCGTGCGGTCGGCTGCCTCGCGCGCGCCAGAAGATCCGGAACGCTCGAGATCGGCCAGGCGTCGTTCCAGTTGCTGGATCCGGCGACCGAAGCGCCGCCAGACGGCGGCCAGCAGCCCGGCCAGCATGCCGATGACGATGACAAGCGCAGCCTGCTCACCGGGCCAGAGTGCCAGCACACTGGCCTTGACCAGCAGCACGACCGCAACAATCCCGCCAGCCATCCAGAGCAGAATCAACATTCTCTCCCGGGTCGGTTCAAGGAACTGCAAGTCTATCCCCGATCATCCGAAAACAGCAGTTCGGAAACAGCAGCCCGGAATGAGCAGACGAGGTCAAGGCGTTGCTCAGCGCTCCACCGGCCCCTCCGGCTCGGCACCGACCGGAAACACCCGCAGGAACGCGCGCCATTGCGCGGCCGCCAGCAGCAGCTGGAAGAACAGCGACAGCAGAATGATCAAGAACTGAAGCAGGAAGGTGCCGATGCTGCCCAGCGCCAGCTGCAGAATCCCACCAAACATCGAGATCATCAGACTCAGCAGCAGCAACACGCCGAACACCACCAGGCCAAAGCCGAGGAAGGCAATCCAGTTGACCAGCACCGCGCGCAGGCTGAACACCAGCGCGGCGAGTACCGGCCAGCGCCAGAAGAACACCAGCGGCACGGCGAAATAAGTGGCAGCCAGCACCAGACCGACAATCCCGAGGACGATCGCGGCGGTGCCGAACCCGCTGATGTCCTCGAACAGCGCAAACAACTGCGTCGGGTCCTGATTGAGTGCTTGCGGATCGCTCATCAGCCGGTTCAGCGCCTCGAGATCAATGTGATCGGAAATCCAGCCGACAAACACCACGGTGGCGATGAACATGCCAACGATGAACACCACCCCGATGCTGACCAGCCGGCGGCGCGCATCGACATCGGTCAGCCCCGACAGCATCGAGGCCGGCCCGAATTCGCGGCCACGATCGATTTCGTGGAACACCTGCAGCATGCCGGCAGTCAGGGCCGGCGACAGGATCAGCAGCATCGGCAAGCCGATGATCGGGATCAGCTGCAGCAACGAGAACAGCAGCAGCACCGTGGCGACCCGAAACAGCGGCGCGCCGCCGCGCGCCATCAGGTCGCCGCCGGCACTCAGCCAGCCGACGCCGTCGGCAAAGCTGGCGCGTTCGATTCTGGGCTTTTGCGACATGGTTTCAGGCTCCCTGGATCGATTGAACAAGACGCTCGGCCAGCCAGGCGCCGAGCCACAAGGTCGCGAGCGCCAGCAGCAATGACAACAGCATAGCGCCGCCGATTGCAGCGATATCGGACGCCGCCAGCGCGCCCGGCCATTCCGAAACCAGCCGGAACACATCATCGGAGCGCCAGGCCCCGAGACTGCGACCGGCCAGTCCACTGAACAGCCGCGAGACGATGATCGAGGCCGACTCATAGTAATCGCCGGTCAGCGAGATCAGCGGCGCGGCGACCAGCGGCAGCAGCGCGCCGACCGCGAACACGCGCGCCGGATGCGGAGCGAGTGACGGATCCAGCAGCCGGCGCCACCACCACATGCCGGGAAATACCGTGATCAGGTAGGGCATCAGCACCGTGGCCTGGTAGATCCAGTCCGAGCCGTGCGTGTCGAAGCCGGTCAGCCGGCCAGCGTACTCCGAGCCCGAGACCACGAACGGAAAGATCCGCTCGAACAGCGGCCCGCCGTGGGCGACGGCAATTTCCAGTTCGCTGACCTCGCCGCCGGTCAGCAGGCAACCTGCAACGTGCAGCAATTCATGCATCGGGACATAAATCCACCAGCCGGCGATCAGTCCGGCAAACAGCAGCAGCAACCACGACGGCGACGGCAGACGCGCCAGCAGCAGCGGCAGCCGCCGGGCCTCCTCAGCGAGCCGATTCATCGGCCGACACGCCGGCGAACTTCAGCGCGTCATGGCTCCAGGGTTCAAGCGTGGCCAGTGCTTCGGGGACGGTCTCGGGACGTTCCACCGAATGCCACAAGTCCAGGTGCGCCTCGGCCATGAAGCGCTCGCGCACGCTGTGGCGCAGGAACTCCAGCAGCAGATCGTAGTAACCATCGCTGTTGACCAGCACGATCGGTCCGAAGTACTGACCCAGGCGCTTGAGCGTCATCGCCTCGAACACTTCCTCGAAGGTGCCGCAGCCGCCCGGCAGCGTGACCACCGCGCAGCTGTTCTGCAGCATGCGATGCTTGCGCTCGCGCATGTCGGGCACCACATCCAGCGTGGTCAGGCCTTGATGCCCCTTCTCCATGTTCATGAGAAACTCGGGGATGATGCCGTGAACCTCGCCGCCGGCAGCCAGCGCCGCATCGGCCATCGCGCCCATCAGGCCGGTGCCGCCACCGCCGTAGACGATCGGATGACCGGCCTCGGCGAGCGCACGGCCCAGCCGTGCGGCAATATCGAAGTACGTCGGCGCCAGCGCCTGGCTGGAAGCCGCGTACACTGTCACGCGCTGTTTCGAAGCCAATGGAATGTTCCCGTTGAAGATGCACAAATTCGATCGCTATTGTAGACGCGCCCTGATCAGCACCGCAGCAGCACTGCTGCTGGCCGGCTGCAAGGGACCGCCGCCCTCGACCGGCCTGGCCGGTGAAACCGAGTACCTGCGCGCCTGCGCCACCTGTCACGGCAGCAACGGTGAGGGCCGCGCACCGACCTTCCCACCGCTGGCCGGCTCGGATTGGCTGGCACTGGGGCCGGATGCTGTCACGCTGATCGTGATCCACGGCCTGAAGGGCGAGATCGAGGTCGCCGGCTCAAGCTACCGCGGCTACATGCCGCCGATGAACCAGATCAGCGATACCGATGTCGCCGCGATCCTGAGCTATATCGGCCAGCGCTGGGCCGAAGGCTGGATCAATGCCGATGACGCGCTGCGCATCGCCCAGCTACGCGCGCATGGCGAGGACCAGGCCATCATCGACGGTCGCGCTGATCTCGAGACCCGACTGGGCGATCTGCCGCCAAGGTCGGCACCATGAGCGTGCCGCGCCACATGATGCAGCCGCCGGCAGCCCTCGTCATCCTCGGCATCACCGTGGTGGCTTTTCTGCTTCAGTCGATGAACTGGGTCGAGTCGATGCGCCTGCTGGCACTGTGGCCGCTGGCCACACCCGCACAGATCCAGTTCACCGGCATCGGCGTGCTCGACACCGGCTTCGGGCCGTGGCAGCTGGTCAGCTACGGCCTGCTGCACGGCGGCATCGGCCACCTGTTCTTCAACATGTTCGCGCTGTACATGTTTGGCCTGCCGATCGAGCAAGCCTGGGGCTCGCGCCGCTTCATCATCTACTACCTGGTCTGCGTCATCGGTGCCGGCATCCTGCAGCTGATCGTCGCGGCCGTCAGCGGCGAGATCTATTACACCATCGGCGCCTCCGGCGGCGTGTTCGGCGTGCTGCTGGCCTTTGGCATGATGTATCCGAACCAGCGCATCCTGCTGCTGATCCCGCCGGTGCCAATGAAAGCGAAATACTTCGTCGTCGGCTACGGCCTGCTGACCCTGGTCTTCGGCCTGACCGGCACCATGCCCGGCGTCGCCCACTTCGCCCACCTCGGCGGCATGCTGTTCGGGCTTGGATTGATTCTGTACTGGGGGCGGCAGGACTATCGGCGGCGCCATTTGGGAGGGAGATGAAGGAGAGTTTTCAGGATTCAGGATTTTCTGATTACGTAATGGATTCAGCCAGTATTCGGCGAATGTTTCCAGCGGAAAAAGCTGATTCGAACCGCAAATGAACGCAAATGAACGCGAATAACATCCTCGAAGCGGAGGATCAGAATCGCACCGGTGAATCGAAACCGCGCGCTCGGGTCTGATTCAGTCGCTCGCCTGGCGCATCAGAGATCTGCGTTTATTTGCCGTTTTTTTCACACAGGACCTGGAAACGGTGGCACCGGATTCGAACCGTGCCTACGGTCAGGTTCGGCTCCGCGGCTCAGCGACCTAGAAGACTTGCGTCGATGCCGGATCGTTGACCTGGGCTTCGCCCGGTCGGGCCGCGGAGGGCCCTCCTACAGCGGGCAATGCCTGGTTTTCTGTAGGCCGCTCCGTCGGCCGACCGGACTTCGCGGTTTCTCGACCTCTAGGTCATGCTTGAAGCCCGAAGCGTTCCCCTTGCCGAAATCGGCCTTTGCTGAAAACTGAATCCTGAAAACTTGAACCCAAACCTACACCCGCAGAATCCTGATCGGCGGGGTGCTGAGCACGGATCGGTTTCCGAGCCAGCCGGCGCCGACGACCAGCGTGGCGGAGGCGAGGAAGCCGAGCGCGAACAGCCCGATCCCCGGCGCATAGGCGAAATCGAACAGCTCGCGCGCCAGCACCCAGCCGGTCAGCGCCGCCCCACCGGTAGCAAGTGCGGCGGCAATCACCGCCATGATCGAGTATTCGATCAGCAATCCGGCGCGAACCGCACGATTGTCGGCGCCTAAGGTTCGGATCAGCGCCGCCTCGGCGCGGCGCTGGTCACGGGTGGCCTCGAGTGCCGCCAGCAGCACCACCAGGCCGGCAACCAGGGTGAAGGCAAATACGACCTGGGCGGCGCGGCTGACCTGATCGATGATCTCGAACACGCGCTCGATCAGCGCGCCGACATCGAGCAGGCTGGCGTTGGGAAAGCCTCTTGCCAGCGCATCGAGCTGCTCGAATTGCGCCGGCGGCAGCCAGAAGCTGGCGACGAACTGGTGCGGCAGCAGCTCACCGGCCTCGGGCGTGAGCAGCAGGAAGAAGTTGACGTTGAACGAGTTCCACTGCACATTGCGAATGCTGGTGACCTCGGCGGTAAAACGCTGCGCGCCGCTGTCGAAGCTCATGCGGTCGCCCAGGCCGATGCCAGCACGCTCGGCCCAGCGCTGCGCGACCGAAACCTGGCCGGTCGCACCGGCTTGCCAGAACTGCCCCGCAATGACCTCGTTAGCCGGCGGCAGCGCATCGATCCAGGACAAATTGACCTGACCGGTAAAACGATCTTCCGGCGTGCGGCTGGCGTCGGACCCGCTGCCGCGGATCTCGACCAGCTGGGCGTTGGCCATCGGACGGATCTGCAGCTGGCGCGCGCCCAGCGCCTCGAGGCCGCTCTTCACCGCCTGGTACTGATCCGGCTGGATGTTGACCAGGAAATGATCCGGGGTGTCGGCCGGCAGAGTCGCGCGCCACTGCGTGATCAGCTCGCCGCGCACCACCATCAGCAACAGCAGGGCCATCAACCCGAGGCCGAGCGCGGTGATCTGGATCACGCTGGCGCCGCGGCGACGGCTGAGTCCGGCCAGACCGAAGCGCCATGCGCCCGAGGCACGCGCGGCCAGACGCCGGGTCAGCAGCATTGCCGCCCAGGCTGCCAGCGCCAGCAGACCCGCCAGCACCGCGCTGCCGCCGAGCATCACCAGCGCGAGCCGGAACTCGCCGAGCTGAGTCACCGGGATCGCCAGCGCCGCAACAATCGGCACTGCCCACAGCAGCCGGTCGCGAGCATGGCCGGCATCCAGCGAGCGATTCAGGATGCGCATCGGCGGCACGCGCCGGAGCGCCAGCAGCGGCGGCATCGCAAAACCCGTCGCCAGCAACAGCGTGAACGCCGCGCTGCCGAGCAGCGGCTCGAGGTGAAGGCCCGGCAAGGGCGCGCTCATCTGAGCCGAGAGGATGCGCGCGATCGCCTTCTGCCCGAGCACGCCGAGCAGCCCGCCCAGCGCGGTCGCCAGCAGCACCATCCACAACAGAAGCAGCGCCACGGCGCGCAGCACCTGGCCGCTGTCGGCACCGAAGGCCTTGAGCACCGCGACCAGATCACGCTGTGCGGTCGAAAAGCGCATCGCGGCCAGCAGCACCGCAACCGCCGCAAGAATCACCGCGGTCAGCGCGGCGACCGCCAGAAAGCGCCGCGCCTGCTCCAGCGCCTCGTCGGTCTGGGCCTCGGCCTCACCGGCGGTCTGGAGCCGCTCGCGGTTGCCCAGCGTCGGCCGGGTCTGGTCGACGAAGCGATCAACCGCACGCTCGTCGCCGGCCACCAGCAGTTGATAGCTGGCGCGCGAGCCGGCACCGAGCAGGCTCGAGCCTTCGACATCGGCCAGATGCACCAGCAGCCGTGGCGACAACATGAACGGGCCGCCGCCGCGATCGGGCTCATAGCTCAGCAGGCGCTCGACCACCAGTTCGCGCTCGCCGAGAATGATCTTTTCACCGGGCTCGATCTCGAGCAGGCGAAGCCCGCGCGGCTCGATCCAGGCCGTGCCGGGTGCCGGAATGCCGGTCTCGACCTGGTCGGGCGCCGCAAGCGCACTGGCCGTCTTGAGCGCACCACGCAGCGGATAGCCGGCACTGACCGCCTTGACGTCGAACAGCGCGCTGGCGTCGTCGGAGAACACCACGGTCGACAAGGTGATCATCGCGCTGCTGGACAGGCCCAGCCGTTCGGCCCGATCCAGGATTTCCGTACTCAGCGGCTGCCGGCCACGAACCAGCGCGTCGGCCGCCAGCACCTCGCCGGCCTGGCGCTCCAGCGCGCGCCCGACTCGGTCGGTGAACAGGCTGACCGCCGACAGGGCCGCGGTCGCGACCACCAGTCCGGCCAGCAGCATCCACAGGCTGCCCGAACGCCCCTGGCGCAGCAGCAGCCGCCCTGACAGACCGAAGCTGTTCATCGCGCAGCAGCAGCCGCAGCTGCGGGGCCCGACGCCGGTTCGCTCAGGCGGCCATCGTCGATGGTCACGATCCGGTCGCAGCGCTCGGCCAGGCGCAGGTCGTGGGTCACCAGCACCAGCGCGGTGCCGCGCTTGTCCTGACCCGCGTCATGACCCGCGCGGTTCAGGTCGAACAGCAGGTCGGCCACCGCCTCGCCGGTCTTGCGGTCGAGATTGCCGGTCGGCTCGTCGGCAAACAGGATTTCGGGCGAGCCGGCAAAGGCGCGCGCGATCGCGACCCGCTGCTGCTCCCCGCCCGAGAGCTGGCGCGGGTAGTGCTCCAGTCGATGGCTCAGACCGACCTGGTCCAGGGCCTTGAGCGCACGTTCGCGCGGCCGCTCGATGCCGCCGATCTCCAGCGCCAGCATCACGTTTTCCAGCGCGTTGAGGCTGGGCAGCAGGTGAAACGACTGGAACACGAAGCCGACCCGGGCCCGACGCAGCCGCGCCCGTCCGTCCTCATCCAGATCGTCCAGCCAGGTGCCGGCCAGCCGGATCCGGCCCGAAGTCGGCGTTTCCAGCCCGGCCAGCAGCCCGAGCAAGGTGGTCTTGCCCGATCCCGAGGCACCGACGATCGCCAGCGTTTGCCCGGCGTTCAGGTTCAGGCTGATATCCTTGACAATCTCCAGTCGGCCGCCCGGCGCATCGACGGCGTAGCAGACATGCTCGGCCTCAAGCGGCGCGGCATCCGAAGCGTTCTGATTCGAGGTAATCTGGTTCATGAATTTCCTGGCGCTACTCCGCACCGGCCTGATTGTTGTCTCTGTTGCCATGTTCGCACTTCCGGCGCACGCGGCGCGGGTTCTGGTTCTGGGCGACAGTTTGTCCGATGCCTATGGGATGTCGCGTGAAGCCGGCTGGGTTTACCTGCTCGATCAGCGCCTTGGCGACGGCATCGAAGTCATCGACGCTGCGATTTCCGGCGACACCAGCGCCGGTGCCGTGTCGCGCATCGAGGCGCTGCTCGAAGCCCGCCAGCCCGAGGCCATGCTGCTGATCCTCGGCGGCAACGACGGCCTGCGCGGACTCGACCCCGGCGCGATGGAGCGCAACCTGGCGCGCATCATCGAGCAGGCACAAGCACGCGGAATCGCGGTCGCCATCATGCAGATTCGCCTGCCGCCGAATCTCGGGCCGATCTACATCGAACGCTTCGAGGCGGTCTATCCGCGCCTGGCCGAGCGCTACGGCCTGCGCCTGATCGATTTCTTCCTCGACGACCTGTTCGACCAGCCCGGCATGCTGATGGACGACGGCATCCATCCCAGCATCGAAGCCCAGCCGCTGCTGGCCGACATCATGGAGCCGGTCGTGCGCGAGTTGGTGGGCGCGAATTGATTCCCTCCAGATCGCGAGCTTCCGAGTCATCAAGCCGGATCTGCTTTCCTGATCAGGTGCTTGACTCAGCGAGTATTCGGCGAGTGTCTCCAGGCGGAGCAAAAACGTTTTCGAACCGCAAATGAACGCAAATGAACGCGAATGAACGCGAATAAAACCCTCGGAGCATGAAGTCAGATCAGCATTGGTGACTCGAAACCGCGCGCTGAGCCCGCCTGATTCAGTCGCTCGCCTTGCTCGTCACCTATTTGCGTTCATTTGCGTTCATTTGCG
>NPIE01011788.1_pt1 | contig 43768 bp, 29 predicted proteins | sample 8637661 | NCBI WGS metagenome assembly NPIE01 (sample SAMN07420842, study PRJNA396082) | bioreactor metagenome | isolation source: sample BA12 brine-fed electro-methanogenic bioreactor BA | place: Japan: Kochi | collected 2016-12-09 | reverse complement strand
GCACGTAGCCCCGATCGGCCACCGCCAAGGCCGCTCGGGCATTCTGTTCGATCAGCAGGATCGTCAGACCGTTGCGCTTCAGCGCGGTGATGGTCTTGTAGATGTCCTGCACGATCAGCGGCGCGACCCCCAGCGAGGGCTCATCCATCATCAGCAGTCTAGGCCGACTCATCAGCGCCCGACCGATCGCCAGCATCTGCTGCTGGCCGCCGGACAGCGTGCCCGCCAACTGATGCGAACGCTCCTTGAGAATGCCAAACAGATCGTACACCTGCTCCAGACTCTCCCCGACATCGTGGTTGCTGTCCACCCGCCGACGGCAGAAGGCGCCGAGCAGCAGGTTCTCCCGAACCGTCAGCGTCCCGAAAACGTGCCGTCCTTCCGGGACGAGGCTGCAACCCAGCGCGACGATCTTCTCCGCCGGCCGCCCGTGAATGTTCTGCTTGTCAAAGACGATCTCGCCCGAGCGGGCCCGAAGAGCGCCCGCGATGGTCTTGAGCAGCGTGGTCTTTCCCGCGCCGTTGGCCCCGATCACCGCCACCACCTCACCGGGCGAAACGTGCAGGCTGATCCCCTTGAGCACCCGCAGCGGCCCATACCCCGCCTCGACGTTGAGGATCTTAAGCATGATCGTCTCCCAGGTAGATGCGGATCACGTCGGGGTTGCGCTGGATCGCCGCCGGTGGACCCTCCGCGATCTTCTGCCCCTGGTCCAGCACCACCACCTCATCCGAGATGCCCATCACCAGCGACATGTCGTGCTCCACGATCAGGCAGGTGACGCCCCGTTCGCGAATCTTGAGAATCAGCCGCGACAGCGCCTGGGTCTCGTAGATGTTCAGTCCTGCCGCAGGCTCATCGAGCAGCAGCAAGGCGGGTTCGGTCGCCAGGGCCCGGGCAAACTCCGCCAGACGCTGCCGCCCGAACGACAGATTGGACGCCGTCTCCTCCGCATAGCACGCCAGTCCCAGATCCGTCAGGATCTCCGTCGCCCGCTCGCGAATCTCCTGCTCTTCCCGCCAGGTGCGCGGCAGGTTCAGCATGCCCGCCAGGAACCCCGAACGGGTCCGCGGATGCCGCCCGACCATGATGTTCTCATGCACCGTCATATGCGGAAACAACTTCGTGGTCTGGAACGTCCGCGCGATGCCCAGCGCCGCAATCGCGTGCGCCTTCCGCGCCGTGATCGGCTGGCCCCGAAAGAAGACCTGCCCCCGATGAGGCATCGTCGTGCCTGCGATCAGGTTGAACAGCGTGGTCTTGCCCGCCCCGTTGGGCCCGATGACCGCCTTGATGACGCCCGACGGCACCTTCATGCTGACGTCTTTGACCGCGTGGACGCCCCCGAAGGAGCGATCCAGGTTTCGTGTCTCCAGCAGGACGCTATCCATGCGACCTCCTGGGCCACAGAGAGGCCACCGCACGCAGCCTGGGCATGCGGACCAGCCCCTGAGGGGCGAAGAGCATGACGCCGATGAGGATGGCGCCGAAGACCGCATCGTCGAAGGAACCGAACACGCCGCGCAGCGACAGGAAGTTCAGCAGCACGCCCATGATCATCGCGCCCCACAGGTTCGCCATGCCGCCGACCGCGACGATGGCGACGTAGCGCACGGACTTCATGACCGTCGTCTCGGATGGGCCGATGCTGCCGTTGTAATGGGTCAGCAGGGCGCCGCCGATCGCGGCAAACACCGCGCTCAAAACGAACGTTGCGAGCTTGTATCGATAGGTGTCGATCCCCAGCGAATGGGCTGCTTCTTCGCTCTGGTGGATCGAGCGAAGCGCCCGCCCGACACGCGAGTGGACCAGGTTCAGTGCCAGGACCATGGCCGCGAGCACCGCCGCCCAGGCGATATAGTAGTTCTGGACGCGGAACGGCGCTCGGCCGTTGACCTGAAGGTCGCCAAGCAGATGGAAAGGCGGAACGTTCGATACGCCGTCGGCCTGGCCGAAGACCTCCGCCCCCAGCACGATGCGGTAGATGATCAGGCCGAAGCCCAGCGTGGCCATCGCCAGGTAGTGCCCCTTGAGCCGGATCACCGGCAGACCGATCGCCAGCGCGATCAGAACCGTCATCAGCATCGCGGCGACAAACGCAGGCCACGGCGCAAACGAGAGAATCTCTCGTCCGTACAGGTCCTGCCACTGCGTCAAGAGCCCCAACGATTGCAGCAGTCGCATCGCAGGAGCCTCGCGGACGTTGCTGAGATTGTACGTGGTCAGGACCGCGACGGTATAGCCGCCGATGGCGAAGAAACCCGCATGTCCCAATGAGATCTGGCCCGCGTAGCCCATGAGCAGACACAGCCCGACCACCACGAGGGCGTAATACGCAGACATCGTGATCTGCGTCATGTAGTACGTCTTGCCGGAAGCCGCGAGCACCACATGCAGCGCGACCACCAGGGTCGCTACCGCCAGGATCGGAAAGTAGACTCGCAATCGCATCACGCCGCCCTCAAAGCACTCACGTCTTTGCGGGCGAACAGTCCGCTCGGCCTCAACACCAGGATCAACAGCAGCACGACGATGGCCACGACCTCCTTGTACGAGGCCGGCAGTACGCTGACCACGAAGGCCTCCAGCAGACCCAAAAACAGGCCCGCCGCCACCGCTGCCATGCTGTTGCCCAACCCGCCCAGGATGGCTACGGTGAAGCCCTTGATCGCCAGCGGCGCGCCCATGTCATACTGGGTCTGCGTGATGGGTGAGACGACGCAGCCCGCCAACGCGCCGATCCCGGCGCTGAGCATGAACGACAGCGTGACCATCCATCGGTCGTTGATGCCGCACAAACGCGCCGCCATCCGATCGTCGGCGCAGGCCCGCATGGCGCGCCCTGTGATCGTGTACCGGAAGAACAGCGTCAGCGCCGTCACCGTCACGGCGCTGACGCCGAGTACCCACAGAACCTGAGGGGAAATGTGCGCGCCCAGGATCGGGATGGTGGTCACCGACGTACCGGTGAAGTACGGCAGCGATCGCACCTGCTCGTCCCAGAGGTGCAGCATGGCCTCCCGCATCAGGATCGACAGGCCGATCGTGATGATGATCAGCCGGAGCACCGATGCGTTGTGCACCTGTCGGATGAACACGATCTCCACCACCGCGCCCAGCGCCGTCGTGATCAGCACCGCCCCCAGGATCGCCACCGGCAGCGGAGCGATCTGCGCCAGACTGATGGCCGTCATCGCACCGACGATCACGAACTCGCCCTGGGCGAAATTGATGATCCCGGTCGTGCAGTAAATGATGTTGAAGCCGATCGCGACGATCGCATACACACTGCCGACCGTGATGCCCGAGAGAGCGTACTGAACGAATAAGGCGAAACTCATGCTTTCGAGTGCTCCGTCCCCGCTACTTCTGGTAGATGGCGAACTGGCCATCCTTGACCGTCAGCACTTCGAAGGCATCCTTGGTCAGCCCGTTGTGGTCCGTCGCGGACAGATGGAACACGCCGCCGGTGCCGACGACGCCCTGGAGATTCTCGATGGCCTCGCGCACGCGGACGCCGTCCACGCTGCCCGCCTTCTTGATGGCCTCGGCAAGGATCAGCACCGCGTCATAGGCGTGGCCGCCGAACGTGCTGGCGTCCTCGTTGTAGCGCCCCTCGTAGTCGTTCTTATACTCGACGAGAAGCGCCTTCTGGGGATGATCGTCGGGCAACACGTCCGCGACGAGCAACCGGCCGCACGGGAAGATCGTGCCGTTGGCCGCCTCTCCACCCTGCTCCACGTACTTGATGTTGCCGAAGCCATGGCTCTGGAACAGGGGCACGTCGAGCCCGATCTGTTTCATGTTCTTGGCGACCAGGCTCTGGGCGGGGACGATGGACCAGTTGACCACCGCCTGGACGTCGGCGCTCTTGACCTTCGTCAGCACGTCGGTCAGGTCCGTGGCCTGCTTGTCGTAGGTCTCCGCGATCGCGATCGTGATGTCGTATTCCGGCGCGATCTTGGCCAGTTGCTGCCCGCCCGCGATGCCGAAGCCCGCATTGCTGGTGACCACCCCGATCTTGGAAATCCCCATGTCCTTCATCGTCTCGAAGATGCGTCGAGCGGCGTCGCTGTCCTTCTGGGGCGTCTTGAAGACGTACGACGCGATCGGGTCGACGATCGTCTCCGCCGCCGCACACGACAGCAGGATCGTCTGGCCTTCCTGGCAGATGTCCTTGATCGCCATCGTCTCTCCGCTGGTAGAGGGCCCGATGATGGCCAGAACCTGGTCCTCGTCGATCAGTTGCTTGGCCAGCGAGATGGCCTTTTCCGGACTGCCCGCCGAGTCCCGCACGAGCAACTCGACCTTATGCCCGTCGATGCCTCCCGCTGCGTTCAGTTTCTCCACGAACATCTCGGCCGTCTTGGCCTCCGGGGCCCCCAGGAACGATGCTCCACCGGTGACCGCGAAGATGGCGCCCACCTTGATCGGCGCCGCGTCGGCTTCTGGCTCGGTTGACTGCCCGCAACCCGGCAGAAGAACGAGAGCGACTGCAACGAGAACAACGAGAATCCCTGCCTGTCGTGTTCGCATGGTTCCTTTCCTTTCCGACCCTACGGGTCAACGATGTTGGACCTTCTGCCGTCCCACCGTGGACACGCTTCGTTCGCACGAACCGGCGCGCCACATCCACCGGGGTGCGGCTCCGCACGCAGGACGCATGTTCCTGCTGCTTGCTCTGCAGCCTCTCGGCCGTGACGGGCCGCAAAGGCGACAGGGACACATCTGCCCATGACCTTCGGCTGCGTCACCCAGCTTCAGTCACCATCTATTCGTACACGCTAAGGGGGGGCCAAAGCAACTGAAAAGACGCCTGGACCGGGCCACATTATCAAATTACCTTTACATTTCTCCCCGCCGGCGGCAGGGACCACCCCATGGCAGTCACTCCGACCGGGCCGCCCAAGCCCGTCCACGTCCGCCCGATCTCACCTGGGCGCGCAGGGGTATCCCCCGCTCGGTCTCAGCTCTTGCAGGGGCGAAAACCGAAAAAAACTTCGGCATCCACGACCTCGCCGCCCGATAATGGCGACGGTCACGGGCGCCCGTCCGGCTCGGCCCCGGTAAAGTTCTCCGGGACCTCGTTTGCCCTCGGACGCAGCGTGCCCCTCTGGTACAATGGTGATGTGGAAGGCGGATGCCGGAAGCGCATATCGCATGGGTGGGTACGAATCGCAGCAGCGCGAACTCAAGGTTCTGGGATCGCGGTCACAGCACAATACTGGGGGGGGATGATGAACGAGCACGCAAGACGAATCTGCATCAGTACCGTGGTTCTGATCGGCATGCTGAGTTGCGGCGCAAACGCCGGACCGATCTTCATCGACGACTTCGAAAGCGACCTGTCGCTATGGACCGGCAAGTATGCCGGAGCCCACCATGGCGTCCTCACGTCCGATCCGTGGGATACGACCAATTCCGTACTGACCTTCAGCGCCACCGCCAGCGGCGGAGATATCTTCACGATCGGCGCCTTCGGTCTGACGCCCGGTCAGCAGTACACGGTCTCCTTTGACTACCTGGGCGCTCCCGGCCAAATCCCCGGTGGCTCCGGTGGATTTGCGGGCCTCGCCCAAGGCTATCCCGGTACGCACCTCTGGTACTACGGAACGAACGCGACCAGCGGCGCCAGCCCGATTCTCATCGACGACGGGTACTGGCATACGTACACCTACGACTTCGTCGCTTCCGCCCAGACCGGCAGTGCCGTCCATCTGATGTTCGAGGACTTCCGCTACTCCTCCGCCAGCGTGCCTGGAGACGCCTTCTTCGACAACGTCAGCATCTCGACCGTACCCGTTCCCGGAGCGATGCTGCTCGGCAGCCTCGGCCTCAGCCTCACCGGCTATCTCCGCCGACGACGGATGTTCTAAACCGAACGGGCTCCAACCGCGTTCTCCTTCCTGGGGCGGCAATCCAAAGGTTGCCGCCCCTTGTACTTGCCAAGGTCGGTGGCAATCGGTATGATTCTCCGGTACAGTTTCTCACCTCACCGGGGGCGCAGCGCGTGGCGGTTCTGCCGGGGGTATGCCGACAGCCGATAGAGGCAGTCAAGGAGATGCTTTATGCTTTACTATGATTGGCAGTTCGCCGAACGGATTCAGTGCAGTATCGAAGAGAAGAAAGAGTGCTTCGACCTCATCGTCCGCCTGCGCAAATACGCGTCGACCATCCGACAGGAAGGCTTCCTGGCCCTGGAAGAGGAACTCCGGAACATCGACGACGAGTTCCTCGCCACCAGCATCCAGATGGGCATCGACGGGGTGGCCCCCGAACTGTTTCGCGAAATCCAGGAGCGTCGCATCCTGGTCGACAACTGCCGGGGCAAAGAGCTGCTCAAGCGCGTGATCATCACCGAGGCCATGGCCTCCATCCTCAGCGAAGATACGTTCAAGATCTTCCACTACAAGCTCCTCTCCTACCTGGGCGAACACGGCCGCCAGTGGGCGCGGGAGCAGCAGCTCGATCTGATCGGCAAGAACTGATCGTCGCCGCTCCGCAGACTCCGACCGTCTGGACCGTTTTCAGTCGACCGCCCGACGCAAGACCGCCGGATTTCTTCACGAAAGCCCGCTCGCGCCTCGCCTGTCACTGAACGGCAAGCGTGCTTTTCTCGGACGCAACGGAAAACCGTCCAGGCTCGACGGATGCTTCTTGCTCGCGCCGCCTTCCTCCATTAGAGTGAAGCCCCCCGGCACGCTGGGCCGGTACCGATGCTGTTGGCTTATGGGGTTGCCATGATGGATCTGGGGCAAGGATGGTGTGCATCGTGAGACAAGTGAAGCGCTTCCCGCCTCTCGCGCTTGCGACGGAAGTTCGACCCCGTAGGAGCCCCGCGCGATGCCTCTGGTAACGCTCTGTCTGCGCATGCACGAGCCGTTTCGCCTGGGACCGAACGGCGACGAATTTCTCTGGGAACAGAAGAACCAGCAGACCTTCGCCCGACGCGCCGAACGCTGCTACCTCCCCACCCTGCGTCTGCTGACCGACCTGGTGCGAACCCACATCGATTTCAAGGTCAGCTATTGCCTGTCGGGCACCTTTCTCGAGCAGGCCGAACTGTACGAGCCGCAGGTGATCGGTGCGCTGGCCGAGTCGTTCGACGCCGGCCGCCACACCCGTCAGGTCGAGCTCATGGAGCAGACCTACTACCACTCGCTTACCTCATTCTTCGCCGACACCAAGAAGACGGAGTTCAAGGAGCAGGTGTCGCTCCACCGCCAGAAGATTCACGACTTGTTCGGCGTCAAGCCCACCTCGTTCGCCAACACCGAATTGCTCTACAACAACGACGTCGCCAACGTCGTCGCCGATATGGGCTACCGCGCCATCCTCTGCGAGCCTTGCGAGAAGATGATCGACGGGCGCACCGGCGAGCCGATCGCCGCCAATACCGTCTTTCGCGCCAAAGGACGCAAGGGGCGTGCCCGAAAGCTCGCGGTTCTGCCTCGCAACACCATCCTCAGCGCCGATCTGACCTCCCGGCTGGGCGCCCCCTCGTTCACCGCCCGCGAGTATGCCATGCGGATTCATCGCGACCGCGGCGAAGTCGTTGCGCTCGTCTGTGATTTCCCCCTGATCGAGACGGGAACCCCCGCCTACGAGCAGATGGACACCTTCTTCCGAACGTTGCGCGATGAATTCGCCGAACACGTCGACATCATGGCCAGCAATCCCAGCGAAGTGGCCGAATGGTTCCAGATCACCGATTGCCCGATGATCGACTGCCCCTGCCCGAAGTGCCCGTGCGAAAGCGAAGGCCAGGTCCATGGCCCGGTTCTGCTGCGTTCCCAGGCCCAGCGCGTGCTCTTCGATCGGGTCGAGAAAATGGAAGAGCAGGCCATCCGCGCCGGAGGCGACTTCCTCAAGCGATACCGCTATCTGACGAGCGCCGACCACTGGCGATACCTCCAGACGGAAGATGGACGCAGCGCATTGCGCTGCGGAACAGCCAACCCCTACGATTCGCCCGCCACCGCCGCCTTCGCCCTGACGCACGCGACGGATGAGCTGTCCCACGCGATCAAGAGCTTCAACATCCGTCAGAAGAGCGACCAGACCCCGGTGATCATCATCACGCCGGAGACCGCCCGCCTGCCCTCGGAAGGAATGGGGCAGTTCGCCCGCTTCGTCTCCGGCAAGAGCGGTGGGCTTGGCGAAGTCATCTCCGCCCTCTGCAAAGGCCTCTCCGAACGACGGGTCCCCGTCCACCTGATCACCATGAACCTGACCCGACGCTTCCGCGAAGAGGCGGGCCTCAGCGAAACGGAATGGATACAAAAACGCCACCAGCTCAATCCGGAAAACGTGCATCTGGTCAGTTCGTCCATCTTCGAGGGCTACCGCAGCGCCTACGAAGGCTGGCCTCTGGCCAACGCCGCCGAATTCCAGCGCCAGATCGTCAACACCTACATCAAGGAGATCCGCAGCAAGTACGAGGGCCGCGCCATCCTCCACACGAACGACTGGATGGCCGGCGGCGTCGCCCTCGCGTATGCCGCGCTGCGGCGCATCCCGATCCTGCACACCGTGCACAACACCCACACCGGACACATCCCGCTCGACATGCTCTACGGCGTGAACCTCGAAAAGCTCTGGGACGTGCTCTACGTCACGATCGATCAGGGCAAGCAGTGCGTCGATACCCATGCCACCGCCATCAAGAATGCCACGAAGGTCAGCTACGTCGGAGAGAAGTTCCTCAAAGAGGTGGTGGAAGACTACTTCCTCGATCGTCCCATCGTGCCCTGGAGCGTGCGTGAAGAGACGAAAGTCAAGTACCGCGATCGGCGCGCCTGTGTCATCCCCAACGGGATCAGTCCCGATGTGTTCCCCGAGAATCAGCCGGAAAATTCCGATCGCGATGCGCCGGGCCTCGCCAAACGCTATGGTCCCTTCGACAACCTCCAGGCCGCCAAACGCCTCAACCTCCTGAAGTTCCAGCACAAGATGGGTCTGAACATCGATCCCGAGGCCATCCTGCTCTACTGGCCCTCGCGCCTCGACCCCGTTCAGAAAGGCATTGAGCTGCTCGAAGAAATCGCCGGTGGCTTCGTCTACCAGCATCCCGACGTCCAGATTGCCATCGTCGCCGACCCCGTCGGAGGCGACAGCACCCACGCCGAGATCATGGGACGCATCGCCTGCGCCTCGGGCGGCCGGATCGCCTACCGCCGCTTCGACCAGGACCTGAGCATGCTGGGGTACGCCGCCGCCGCCGATGTCTTCGGCGCCTCGCTCTACGAGCCCTTCGGACAGATCGACGTAGTCGGCAACATCCACGGCGCCACTGCGACCAACCGTGACACCGGTGGCTACAGCGATAAGATCACCCAGCTCAATCTCCGCGCCTGGGGCGCCCCGATCGACAGCGGCAACGGAGTCCTCTTCCGCAACTACGACTCCGGCGGCCTCTGGTGGGGTCTCAGCAAGGCCGTCGAGCACCTCCGCTATTTCAAGAACCACCCGCGCGAATGGGAAAAACAGATGCGCCGCATCATGAACCACGCGCGAAAGACCTGGAGCCTCGACAGCATGGTCGCCCAGTACCTCACCGCCTACGAAGAGCTCAACGACGGAAAGCCCCTCGTCTAAACGGAGTACCGCCGTCCTCTCCAGCCTTGCCGTTTCGCCAGGTCCAGCGAATACTTCATCGCCGCCACCGCCTCCATCAGGTCGATACAGTCCGCAGTCGTCGTGTAGTTGCACTCATCGTACCCGTAATACGACCAGACGTGCCGGAGGGGACGACCTCGATTCGTCGCGTCCACATGGATCGAAACGCTTTGTGCCTGGGCCTGGCCCGCCTGCGCCAATACCGACACCAGCAGACCCCACGCGATCGCTCGCCATCGGACCTTCACCATCGTCGTCCCCTTTCCCGCACGACAGAATTCGCATTATTGAACGGTCAGCACGCTCACCGACCGGGCCGGCAACGTCACCTTGATCGCGCCGTTCTGGACCGCAATTCCGTTCAGCGACACCGGCTTGACCGCCTCGGGCTCGTCGAACGTATTCATCGCGTTCATCGTCGGACCCGTCAGCACCCGCCCGGCAACGCGGTTCGCCTTCGCCCCGTCCAGTTCGCACACGAACTCGGCGGGCTTTGTCGCATCGAGATTGCAGACCGTGATGTAGATCTGTCCCGATTTGCCCTTCGAAGCCGACGCCGTCAGAGAAGGCAACTCCTGCCCGCTGCGCCCGTACGCGCGGCACGTCAGGTCGCTCGGCAGGTACGTCGCCCCCTGATGCACCTTGTACATCTCGAAGACGTGGTACGTCGGCGTCACGATCATCTTCGGACCGTCCGTCAGGATCATCGCCTGGAGCACGTTGTTCGTCTGGGCGATGTTGCCCATGCGGACGCGGTCGCAGTGATCGTTGAAGGCGTTCAGGAAGATGCCCGCGGAAACCGCGTCGCGGACGGTATTCTGCTGATACAGAAACGCCGGGTTCGTCCCCGGTTCCGCGTCCCACCACGTTCCCCATTCGTCGACAAACAGCCCGATCCGCCCGCGCCGGTCGAACCGGTCCATGATCTCGCTGCATCCCTTCAGCAGATCGTAGATCGTCAGCGTATTCTTCATCAACGCGAACCACTCGCCTTCGTCGAACTCCGTGGCGCTGCCCTTGCGCGTCCAGTTGCCCGAGCCCCGCACGTAATGGTGTACGCTGATGGCGTGCATGTGTCGGTTGGCCCGTTCGAGGACGGTCGTCAGCCAGCGGTAATCGTCGCTGCTCGGCCCGCACGCCACCTTCACGATCGCGTTGCCCGAGTAGCTGCGGACGTACGTCTGATAGCACTTGTACAGGTCCGCATAATACTCCGGCGTCATGTTCCCGCCGCACCCCCAGTTCTCGTTGCCCACCCCGAAGTACTTCACCCGCCAGGGCTCCTCCCGCCCGTTCTGCCGACGCAGGTTCGCCATCTCGCTGTCGCCCGCGAAGGTCATGTACTCGACCCAGTCCTGCATCTCCTCGACCGTCCCCGAGCCGACGTTGCCCGCGATGTACGCCTCGCAGTCCAACTGCTCGCACAGGTCGAGGAACTCGTGCGTCCCGAACGCGTTCGTCTCCGTCACCATCCCCCAGTGCGTGTTGACCATGCTGGGCCGCTCCTCGCGCGGGCCGATCCCTTCTTTCCAGTGGTATTCGTCGGCAAAACACCCGCCGGGCCACCGCAAGACCGGAATGTCGAGCTTCTTGAGCGCCTCGACCACGTCCGTGCGAATCCCACGCACGTTCGGAATCTCCGAGTCCTCACCCACCCAGAACCCTTCATACACGCACCGTCCCAGGTGCTCGGCAAAGTGCCCGTAAATCTCCGGAGCGATTGTCTCCTTCCCCTCGTCCACGTGAATCACCATCCGATTGACCGCCCCCGCCTCCGACGAAACCTTCACCGCCGCCGAGACCGAACTCGCTACCATCAAAATAATGCTCATCCATGCTGCGAACTGTACGATCTTCTTACCCATGACATCTCTCCTTCGATAGGTTCTATTCGCTAGACCACCATACCCCGGTTTCTCCGCCCACGCACTCCAAACCTCTCGGCACCCCTGCGCGTCGGTCAACGATCCACCTTACCCGCCCGAAACTCATATTGCCCCGATTCGATCGCATAAACCGCCCGATCGCCCTCGCGCCGTACGAACGTCACGCCCGCGCTGTCCTGAGCGGGCCGCCCGCCCTCGGTCACGCGGTCCTCCGCTCCGACCGGCACGAACACCGTCGCCGTCGTATTGGCGGGGATCCGCGCCCTCAGCACGAATCCGTCCCCGCTCCGATCCCATGCGATCGCGATCCTGCCGTGCAGCGAATCGTAGCTCGCCTTCGCCCACGTCACATCGCCGACCGGCTGCGGACGAACGGTGATCTTCCTGAACCCGGGCCCCGTCGGATCGGCCGCGATCCCTGCCAGGTCATGATAGAACCATTCCATGATCTGGCCCAGCATGAAGTGGTTGTGCGACGAGCTGCGCCGCGCGTCCCACGCCTCCGTCAGGCTGGTCGCGCCCATCCTGAGCTGGTATCCGTAGCCGGGCTTCTCCGACTGGTTGTTCAGATCGAAGATCACGTCGGACCGCCCGCCCGCCGCCAGCGCACGCAGCAGATAGCGGTACCCCACGTCGCCCGCCGTGATCGCGTTGCCCCCCTGCCGCACGTCCTTCACGATCGCCTCCAGCACCGATGCTCGGTCCTCGCGTTCCGCCAGGTCCATCACCAGCGCAATCGCGTTGGCGCACTGCGATCCCGTCGCATAGTACCCTGCCGATGCGTCGAAGAACTCCCTGTTGAACGCCTTGCGAATCTCGGACGCCAGCCCTGCATACCGCTTCGCATCCTCAGGCTCCCCCAGCAGCGTCGCCGTCTGCGACAGGACCCACGCGTCATAATAGTAGAACGCCGTCGCCGTCAGCGGGATCGGCGTCAACTGCGCGTAGCCCGGCGGCTTGGGTCCGATGTCGTACCAGTCGCCCAAGCCGTGCGAGACGATGTGATCGGTCGCCTTGCTCCCCAGGTAGACCACGTACTGTTTCATATTGTCGTAATACCGCCGTAAAAGCTCCGCGTCGCCCGTCCACAGATACTGCTGCCAGGGCACCAGCACGCAGGCGCTGCCCCACTCGGGCGAATCGCGAAAGCCTCCGTCGAACACGACGTATTCCGGCGCGATGTCGGGCACCAGTCCCGAGTCGAGCTGCGAATCCGCCATGTCGTTCATCCCCTTGGCGAACAGCCGCGTCAGGTCGAACTCGTACCGCAGCGAAGGCCCGTTGAGATGGTACTGCTCCAGCCAGCCCAGCTTCTCGCGATGTGGACAGTCGGTCATCACGCTGACCATGTTGCTCCGCTGGGCCCAGCGAATCAGCGTATGGATGCGGTTGAACAACTCGTTCGAGCAGGCGAACCGCCCCACCGCCGGCGCCGCCGAATGCACCACCACGCCTTCCAGCGATTCCACCGTGGGTCGCTCGCCCCCCTCACTGGCAGGCATGCACTCCACCTGAAGATACCGGCACCCCTGGTAGAAGAACTTCGGGAACCGCACCTCCGTCCCCTCGCCCGCCAGCGTGTACTGCCAGTAGGCCTCGCCTCCACCCACCGAACCCCGATCGACCGAGCCGTCGTCATGGATCAGCTCCGCCGGCGTGATTCGCACCACCGAGCCCGCCGGTCCCGTCATCTTCACCCGAGGCATAATGCTGGCGTTCTGACCCAGATCGTACACCGCTACGCCGGGCTTGAGTTGCTTCACCGACACTGGCGGGAACACCTCGAACGCGCGGATCGGCGCCGCCGCACACGACAGCCCCTTGAGCGCCCCGCCGGGCCCGTCCACCTCTTGCGCCGCCGCCCAACCCGAGTCGTCGAAGTTGGGACCATCCCACCCCGCCGGTTCCAGGCGAGCGTCATAATCCTCCCCGCCATAGACGCACGAGAACGTGATCGGCCCCGCATGCGTTCGCCATCGTCCGTCCGTGCCCACGATCTCCGTGGTCCCGTCCGCATAGTCCAGCCGTAGATGGCAGATCGCCTTGAGCGGACCGAACGAGCCCTTGAACTTGATGTACCGCCCGCCCCGCACGTTGTACATGCCGTTGCCCAGCAGCAACCCGATCGCGTTGTCCCCCTCCCGCAGCAGCGACGTGACCTCGTGCGTATCATACAAACACGTCTTGTCGTATTTCGACCAGCCCGGCGCCAGCAGGTCTTCGCCCACCTTCGCCCCGTTGATCGTCATCTCATAATGTCCCAGCCCGCAGACGTGCACCACCGCCCGCTCCAGCCCAGGCTGGATCTTCACCTCGCGGCGCAGCAAGAGCGTCTGGCTGTCCTCGCTAGCACCGATCCACTTCGCCTGCCAATCGGTTTCCTCCAGCAGGCCCATCGTCCACGACGCCGGCGCACTCCAGGCCGATGCATTGCCGTCCTCGTCCCACGCGCGTACCTTCCAGAACACCCGTTGCGACGACGCCAGCGCCTTGCCGCCATAGGCGATGTGCGCCGTCTGATCCGAGGCTGCCTTGCCGCTGTCCCACAGATCCCCTTCGCCCGCGTCCAGTCTCTCGATCGACGAAGCCACGAGGATGCGATAGGCGCTCTGCTTCCGCCCCCGCGTTTCGCTTTCGAGCTTCCACGAAAGTCGCGGCTGCCCCACGTCCACGCCCAGTGGCTCTTTCACGTATTCGCACGTCGGCTCTGCGATCCGCAGATCGCTCCGCCCCGCCCGCTCGGGCCACTTCTGCTGCCATTTCGCGTACTGGGCGGGCAGATCTTCCGCCCAGTCCCCATACCACGAGTACCCGTTCCGCCGTTCCGCCTCGATCTCGGAAAGTCGGTATTTCTTGATCCCGTCCCGCCCGCAGAAGAAGGGCCGATTCGTCTCGATCTCATAGAACCGCCCCCACAAAGGCGGCGCGTTCGGATCGTGCAGAATGATCTTGTCGCCTTCGTACCGCACCTGCCGGATGCCCGTCAGCTTGGCGCTCTCGAACCACGCCACCCCCGCCGCAATCGCCCTCGCCACCTCCGCACTCGGATCCTCCAGACTCATCAGGAATTCGAGGATCCCCACACCCTCGGCGCCGCTGAGAGAGGGCAGCTCGTAGCTCCGCGCCGGTCGAGGCGAGTAATCGATCTCGTCGTGCTGCGCGCACCACCCCGTCCGCTTGCCGTCCACCACGATCTGACATTTCAGAATGCACTGCACGCCCCGCTCCACCGCTTCGCGAGCCGCCTGCCGCCGGGCCTCTGCGACGAACTCATAATCGTCCGACGTCGCCACCTCCCGCAGAAACCGCATCAGGCGGATCATCGTCCCGTCGTTGAACGTGATATGGCGCGGATACCCCCGCCCCGGCGGATACGACTGAGGCCACCCCCCCGTCGGATACTGCGCCTTCAGGATGTGATCGAGCCCCTTCAGGAACGCCTCCTCGTACCGCTCGCTTCCCGTCGCGCCGAAGGCCCGCGCCAGAAACCGCAGCTCCCCCACCGTCGCTCCGTTGTCGAACGTCCCTCGCAGTCGCCCCCGAGCGCCCGTATAGGCCCTCGACATTGTATCGGTGTTCTTGGGCCAACTGCCCGTCGCCGATTGCCACGACAATATGCTTTCCGCGATCCGCACCCCGTCCTCGCTGCGAAACCACTCGTCGGATCGATCTCGATAGTCGCGCCACGACGCTCGTGTCCATGCCGCTGACAGCCACATCACCGCCAGCGCCACGCCAATCACCAAGAGTACGTGTTGTCTCATCCGATTCATAATCACTCCTACGGTCCTTCAATCTCTTCGGTTGCCGTCTCCACGTTGTGATAAGGCGTCACGCTTCCCCCTCTGTCGCCCGGACCGGGCACCGTCTGCAAAACCGCCAGCTCCGCCAGCGAACAGGCGGTGTCCTCTCCGAAACCGGACAAGGCACGCAGCCGTAAGTGCTTCGTCTCTATCGTCTCATCGAAGAGGATCGTCTGTGGCTCGAACGTCGATTCCAGTTCCCCACCCTTTACCTGCCGCCACTGCTGCCCGTCATCACTGATCTCAACGGCGTACTCGCGAATATCCCCCTCGTGCGCGCGATGGTTCTGCCGATTCATGCATACCAGCCCGTTCATCCTCACCGGTGTGGTGAACTCGATCGCCAGCTCATACGGATGACGCGTCTGTGTGTCGCGCCCTCCGCCCGCCAGCCAGTACGTATTCGGATTGCCGTCGACAGCCAGAGCGGCCCCGTTGCGTCCTGACTCCGCGGTCGCCTTCGCAATCGCCCCGAGCCTGCGCATCACGCCGTTGTCGAAGAGGAAGCCACGAAGCTGCTCGGCACTGACGTCTACACGCGGAGCGAACCGCTCGCTCGCCATATACGCCAGCAGGCTGTGGCGCAACTGCCGCGCAACAGGCCGTTCGTCCAGCCTGGATTCCAGGTCCGCCGAGCAGACCATCAGCCTCCCCGCCCCCACGCGACACTCGAACGCCAGCCCCAGTCGGTAGTTGCGATTCCACCCGTCGATCACCTGCACGATCGGTCGCAGCTCCACCGGCAGCCGGTCCATATTGATCGCCCGGCACGCCGGCTGCGTCACCCCCTCCCACTGCCAGTCGTAATGAAAGTCCGTCGGAAACGCCGCCAGCGCCGGATGATTCGGATCGCACAGCACCCCCAGAAAACGGTCCCAACCGGGCCCCATCAATCGGTTCCAGAAGATCGGCAGCCGCCCCACCGGGGGGCTGTCCCAGCTCAACTGATCGTACGCGGGAAGAAACAGCACCGTGCCCCCCGCCCCCAGCCGCTCCCGGGCCTCCGCAAATGACCGCGTCACCAGAACGTCCCCCGGCGCCTCCGTCGCCACCTCCGCAGGATACACCCAGAAGTCCCAATCGTTCTGAACCGATTCCCTCTCCCGCAGCCCCAGCACCAGCCGATACTTCTGCGGCGCCTCGAACGTCCCCAGGCTCATCGAGACCTCTCGGATCGGAATCGCCGTCCCCAGCGGAATCGTCATGGTCGGCAGGTCCGCCTCCACCACCGCCTTGCCCCTGCTGTCGGTGATTCTGAAAAAGGGCGTCACATCCTCCAGCGGCGCCTCCCCGAAGTGAGCGATCTCGAACGCTGCCTTCAGATCGTCCGCCGTCGTATAGACCAGCCGATCCATCCGCACCAGTGGTACCGTCACGTCGCAGAACCGCCTGAACTCGTCGGCCGTGACGTACCCCTTCGATTGCCAGAACACGTTCAAGGGCCCGACCACAGCGGTGCCCTGTCCCGGATAATCGTGCAGATCGAGCAACTGGAAGCCGCCCATCCCCGGCGTCCGCAGCAGCGCCTCGATCTCCTGCTTGTAGCACGCCACCTGAAACCTGCCGCTCGCCCGCACGAAATCGCCCGCCTGCTCCAGCATCCCATTCTCGCGCAGCGACTCGCGAAAGATTTCGTAGTTCCGAGGCTTCAGCGCCCCGGTATACTGATCCATCTCCGCAAAATTCGGATACGCACACCACTGTCCCGTCTCGTGCGAGATCACCGGATAATTCGTCCCCTCCAGCGACGCACGAAAGTCCCGACCGAACCACCCTCGGTCGTCCCGAAACCGGTACATCCCGATCCGAATCGCGATCAGATAGTCGATGTCGTCCACTGGCCCAGGGCGGTTACCGTAATACCGACCTGTCTGCGTCGTGTAGACCCGCCGGTCGTCTTTCGCCTTCCACTCCTTCAACCAGGGCGTCAGCACCTCCTGCCAGGGCCCCGCCGGCTCATTCCCCGAAGACAGCATCACGAACGACGGATGGTTCCCGTACGCCCGCACGATCTGTTCCGTCTCGCGATAGAGAAACTCCTTCATCCCATCGTCGCGCGACGAATACTGTCCCCAGTTCGAGCATTCCGGCTGAAGATAAACCCCCATCGCATCCGCCGCCACGAACGCCGCCTCGGGTGGACACCACGAATGAAACCGCACGTGGTTCAGCCCATACGCCTTCACCACCCCGAACACCTTCCGCCACGACTCCACATCCGTTGGTGGATACCCCGTCAACGGAAAGGCGCACCCCTCGTGCGTGCCCCGAAAGAACGTCTTTCGCCCGTTCACGTAGAACGTTGCGTCCCTGCTCTCGATCCGCCGCAGGCCCACATCGAACTGCCGCTCATCGTCCGCATCGTCGCCCGTCAGTCGCAACGTCACAGGATGCAGCGCCGGATCGAACTCGTCCCAAAGCCGCGCACCCTCACCGAACGACACCTCGATCTGCCCCGAACCGCCGCCCACGTCCCACTGCACCGGCGCCTTCGTGTCGCCGACCGACAACGTGCCACTGCCCGCCCGCCCCGTGATATTGCCGATCGTCACCTCGATCCGAGCCGACTTGCGCTCGATGTCCGGATACGCCCGCACCTCGTCGATCCACACAGGTGTCGTCGACCGCAGCGTCAGTTCGCCCACCAGCCCGTGCCAGTTCGTCTGCGTCGAATCGGTAATGCTGTGCGCATCTCTGCGGACATCGACCAGGTACCGGTTGTCGACGCGCACCGTAAGCGTATAAAACCCAGGCTCGAGAATGCCCAGGTCGTACACGTGCGCCGTCCCCAGGCTGTCGTTGACCCCGATCCACTTCTCGTTTACCCACAACGCGCTCGACCAGTGTACCCGCTCGAACGACGCCACCACCCGCCGGCCTCGCCAGCGGTCTGGGATCATGAGGTCCCGCTGGTACCACGCTGCCCCCGTGTACTTCCGCTCGGGCTGCGGCCAGAACGGAACCTTCACCTGCCCAGCCTCCGCGTATTCCTTGAACTCCTTCCGCAGATACCAGTACGGATCGTGAAGCCCGCTCATCCACTCCGTCTCTACCGTGATCTTGTCCCCGTACCCTCCATCGCGAAGCGCCCCAGGCAACCGGATCGGATCGGAAAGCTCCCGCCCGAACCACTCCTCGTCCACCCCCGCGTCCTCGCGATCCAGCGCCACCTTCCACGTCCCTGCCAGATCGATCGCATGGGGTCGCGCCTCCTCCCCGCTCGCCGCCACGCTACAGAGCAGCACCACCCCCAGCCAGACGGATACCTCGCATCTCCTTATCATCGCTCCTCCGTCCCGCCGACCTGAGGCGGATAGAAATACCCCATCGCCTGCATCGCCACGTCCATCCGGTACAGGTGGTCCTGCATCAGGCACACGCGACGACTCGTCGCCGGGATGGTCGTCGTATAGATGCGCAGCACGCCGTCCGTCACGGTAATCACTTCCTCCCGCCAGTCGCCCAGGCAGTCCGCGATCGCGATCGGCTGACCCTGAATCTCGCCGACCTTCTTGTCCTTGTATTGCAGAATCGGAAACGTCCCCGGACGATAGCTGAACGGCACCCGCACCTTCGTCGCCCCGTCCAGCCAGTAGAACGCTCGGGGCCCGTGTCGTCCCAGGTCTTCATTGCGCGCCAGCAGTTCCCCCTTCGCACTGTACAGCCAGCACGTCCGCCCGTCCCGCTCCATCCCGTAGATTTCCATCCCCGGATGCTCCGGATCGATGTCCGCCACCATCCCCCAGTCGTGAATGTGCGTCGTCGGATGCTCGCACCCCCACAGAATCTCCCCCGTCCGCGGGTCCGCCACACAGATCCCGTTGCGCCGCTGCGCCACCTCGAACCCGTACGCCACCTCCAGTCCCGTCCGACTCGGATCGACGTCCGCCACGTAGCACCAGTCCGGATGCCCCATATCCATCCGCCACAGGCACGTGCCGTCGTCGTCGATCGCCGCCGAGCCGATGATCAATTCGTCCTTCCCGTCCCCATCGACGTCCAGCGCATGGAAGTTGTGCCCGCCCTGCCCGCGCAGAGGCGGGGCCTCCTCCTCCCCCGACCACGACCATACCTTCCGCAGCTTCCTCTCGACCAGGTCGTACGCATCGATTCGCATCTTCGTATACGTCCCGCGCAGCACCAGCAGGCTCGCCCGCTGGCCGTCGAGATACGCTACCCCGATCTGGTTGCGATTGACGCGATTGCCTCGGTCGTCCCCCCACTCGCGCGGATCGCCCCGCGCCACCCAGTCGACCTTGTCGATTTCCTCGCCCGTCATCCCGTCGAGCACCGAGCAGTACTCGGGCCCTTCCAGCACGAACCCGCCCTCGCTGATGAACGCCTCCTCAGGGCTCGCCGCATAGGGCGCACTCTTCAGCGCCACCTCCGCCTTGCCGTCCCCATCCAGATCGTACACTGCCATCGGCGAAAACCAGATCCCCAGGTTGATGTTCCACCCCAGATCGTGACGCCACATGAATGCGCCCGTCTTGCCGTTGTACGCCTCGATCTTGTACGTATCGGGACTGCGCCGCTGCCGCCCCGGATCGAGCGACCACCCAGGCTGCTTGATGATGTAGTCGTACACCCCGTCGCCGTCCAGATCCGCGATCGCAACCTTGTTCGCGCCGTAGTCGCCCTCCAGCTCGATCGTCAGGCACCCCTCCCGTGCCACCTCCGCGCGGACCGGATCGGACCGCTCCATCTTCTCGCCCGCCCTCGCCCGAACCACATAATACCCTCGCTCGCCGTCTGCCATCGTATCGACGAAGTTGCACGAATCCGCGATGGGCTCGGCGTTGAGCTTCTGATACGTGCCGTCCTCCGTCTCGCTGCGCAATACGTCGAACTCTGCATCGGGCGAATCCGACGCCAGCAGCCGCCAGCCGATGTAAACGTTCCCCTCCGCCGTGACGATCGCGACCACGCCCCGATCCAGTTCCTCCCGCGAAAGAGCGACACCCCCGAATAGCATCGCGAGAACCACGCCCACCGTGGCGATCGACTTCATAAGCGTCTCCGAATTGAAACTCCCATCAAGGCAACGACGCCACGCGAGGCCACCCCTCGTCCCACACCATCGTCGAGATTTGCAGGTGGCTCCGCCCCGTCGCCGCATCGTACGCATGGAACACGAGATAATCCGTCTGGCCCTCCTGGAGCACCGCCTGATGTCCCGCCCCGCGCCAGACCCCCTCCGTCGCCTCGACCACCAGGGTCCCGCCCCCCTCCATCAGGGGCACGCCCTCCTGGTCCACGTAAGGCCCCGTGACCTCGCGCGATCGCCCGACGCGCACGTTGTACGTGCTCTTCGCACCTCGGCAGCAGAAATCGAACGACACGAACAAGTAGTACCATCCATCGTGCCGAATGAGGAACGGCGCCTCGATCGCCCCCGTCACCGGAGGCGTCTGATGCGCCCCCCCGCGAGGCCGGCTCGCCAGCGAATACAGCGTCGAATCTTCGCTCGACAGCTTGCCCGTCTCCGGATCGATCCGCCGCATCTTGATCCCGCTCCAGAAACTCCCCCAGTTCAGCCAGACCTTGCCGTCCGCGTCCACGAGAATATTGCCGTCGATCGCGTTCCAGTCGTCCTCGCCCTCCGTCGAACGCACCACCATGCCCCGATCCACCCACTTATACTTCGCGCTGTTCGGATCGAGCGTCTCGTTCACCGCCAGCCCGATCGCCGAGCTGTTCTTGCCGAACGTCGAAACCGAGTAGTACAGGTGATACTTCCCGTTGAAGAACGAAATATCCGGCGCCCAGATCCCCCGCGTCCCCGGAATCTCCTTCGGCGCCCACTCCGGAAGCTCCTCGAACACGTGCCCGATCACCGTCCAGTGCCGTAGATCCTTCGACGCATGGATCGGAACGAACCCGCGCCCGCGTCGCCCGCCCGTGGCAAAGACGTAATAGGTGTCGCCTTCCTTCATGATGACCGGATCGTGTACCCGCGTCTCACCACTGAGCGAGAGCAACTCAGGCTCCGCCCCGCCACAGAACGAGGCCCCCGCGAGCAACAATGCCACACAGAACGCCAGGCGTACCGCCGGATCATTCATCGTTGTCCCCTTTCATCGTCTCAGCGCCCGTCCCAGCGGAACGTCTGCCCCGCCGCAATCTCCACGTCTCGAATCACGTCGCCATAACGCACCCTGCAAGGATTGCCCAGCAGCGACCGGATCTCAGCCGCCGCCAGCTTGCCGTCCGCCCATTCCAGGTCCACCTCGAACCCGCCCTTGGCCCGAAGCCCTTGGACCGAACCCGTCGCGAACGCCTTGGGCAAAGCGGGCAGCAGCTCGATCTCGCCCATCATCTTCGCCCCGTCGAATCGCGCTCGACTCTGCACCAGCATCTCCCCGATCCCCGACGTGCCTCCGAAATTGCCGTCGATCTGGAAGGGCGGATGCGCATCGAACATGTTCGGATACGTCCGCTCGGGCCCCAGCAGCAGCTTCAAAATCCCGTACGTATGCTCGGCGTCTCGAAGCCTCGCCCACAGGTTCAACCTCCAGCCGATGCCCCATCCCGTCGCGTTGTCGCCCCGAATCTCCAGCGACCGACGCACCGCCGCCGCCAGCTTGGGTGTATCATGCACGTGGATCTGATCGCTCGGATAGAGCCCATACAGGTGTGACACGTGCCGGTGGTGGATGTCCCCCGCCTCCATGTCCCAGTCTTCCAGCCACTCCTGAAGCTGCCCTTCCTTGCCGATCTGGTTCGGCGCGAGCCTCCCCCGCGCTGTCTCGACCTTGCCGCGAAACGCCTCATCCACGCCCAGGATCATCGAAGCGTGAATGCAGCTCGTGAACAGATCGCGGAGGATCTGCATGTCCATCGTCGGCCCCGCGCAGATCGAGACCCCGTACTTATGCCCGTTCTCGGGTGACAGCGACGGACACGTCACCAGCCACCCGTGCGTGGGCTCCTCCACCAGCGTATCCAGGAAGAACTGGCTCGCCCCCTTCAGCGCCGGATACACCTTCGCCAGGAATGCCTCGTCCCCGCCGTACTCGTACCGCTCCCACAGGTGCTTGCTCAGCCACGCCCCGCCCGTGGGCCAGAACCCCCAGAACGCCCCGTCGATCGGTCCCGAAGCCCGCCACAGGTCCGTATTGTGATGGCACACCCAGCCGCCCGCGCCCCAGTTCACCCGCGCGGTCTTCGCCCCCGTCTCCGTCAGGTCCATCACCATCGCCACCAGGGGCTCCACGCACTCGCCCAGCGCCGTCGGCTCCGCAGGCCAGTAGTTCATCTCCGTATTGATGTTGATCGTATACTTGCTGCTCCACGGTGGGCTCATGCTGTCGTTCCAGATCCCCTGCAAATTCGCCGGCTGCGTCCCAGGCCGCGAACTCGAGATCAGCAGATACCGCCCGAACTGAAAGTACAGCGCCGCCAGATGCGGATCGTCGTTCGTCCTGGAGTTGCGAATCCGCTCGTCCGTCGGCAGCTTGGCCGCCTCCGTTGTCCCCAGGTCGAGCGCCACCCGTCGAAACAGCCGCCGATGCTCCGCGACGTGATCGGCCCGCAGCGCCTCGAACGACTTGCCGCTCGCCCTGGCAATCGCCGCCTTCGTCAGCGCCTCGGGATCGCCGCTGACGTCCTTGAAGCTCTTGTAGCTCGTCGCCGCCGCCACCAGCAGCGTCACCGCATCCGCATCGCTCACCACCAGCCGGTCGCCGTCCGCCTCGACCGTCCCGCCGTCGGCCAGCGCCCGCACCCGGCATTCGAACTTCAGCGCCCCCTCGATCCCCTGGGATGATCCGTTCACCCCCGCCATCACCAGCGTATCGGAACCCTGCGCCTCGACCGTCGCCTTCTGCGGCGTCTTGAGCCCCGCCGTAAACGACACCTTCCCCCCCTCGCTCGCCGTGATCCGCACCACGATCACCTGATCCACCGGGCTGGAGAACACCTCCCGCGTATACGTCACCCCGTCCACCGTATACCGCACGCTCGCCACCGCCTCGTCCAGGTTCAGATCGCGACGATAGTCCGCCACCTCCTCGACGCTCGCAAACGCCAGCAGCAGATCGCCCACGAGCTGATAGGGCATCTGCCCCAGCGGTTTCGACATCATCTTCTCGCCGACGAGGTCGTTCGCCTCCCGGTACTTGCCCTCGAAGATCAGCCTCCTCGCCTCAGGCAGCGCTTCCAGCGCCTCGGGCCGACTCGGATCGTAAGGCCCGCCCGCCCACAGCGTATCCTCGTTGAGCTGAATCCGTTCCCGCTCGATCCCTCCGAAGACCATGCCGCCCAGCCGACCGTTCCCGACCGCCAGCGCCTCCGTCCATTCCACCGCAGGCTGGCGATACCACAAACTCAGCGGCTCCTTCGGCGCCGAAGCCTTCCCGCTCAGCCTCCCCCAGAACCGCGTGCTCGTGCTCAGCCCCTCGACCTCCAGCGCCACCCGTCCCGCCACCGGCTCGATCTTTCGCCCCGATTCAGCCGCAAACACCCAGTCGCCGACCGCGCCCCGCACCCGCGCCGGTTCCGCCCCGCTCGCCCGCTGTGCAATCTCCTCGGCGCTCAGTGCCCGCCGATAGACCGCCGCCCGACGGATCCGCCCGATGAAGCGATTCTGCCCGCGCGGATCGCAGCCCACGCGAAGCGGCACTCCCGTTGTCGTCATCGGCACGAACTCACCGCCCTCCGCGCTCGCCACCTCCTTGCCGTCGAGATACAGCTTCATGATCTTCTTCGATGTGCTGTACACCGCCGCCACGTGCGACCAACGGTCCGCCGGCAGCTTCGCATCGTAGCTGCACGCCCCCTTGGCGTTCACGAATCGCAGCGAATTGCCCGGATACGTGTCCAGCATATACCCCTCCGACGTGCCGGGCATCGACTTGTCGAGAATCCGCCCCCCGCCGCGCCCCATCCGATCCGCTAGCACCCACGCCTCCAGCGTCACCTCGTCCGTCGTATCCAGCGCCCGCTGATTCGGCGCCTCGTAAATCGCTGACCGCCCGTCGAGCCGCATCCCTTCCGCCCCAGCAACGCCGCTCAGCGCCAATGCGACGAGAATCCCTGCTACCCTGCCAAAAGCCCATCCTCTGCGTGACTGCATATCTGCCTCCAGATGCTCCGTGTGATTCCATCGCCGTGCCACGAGCGTCCCCGCTCGCCTTCTTGTGCCGGACGAACAACCTGAACGACAATTCTACCGGCAATCCCCCGCCAATTCGACCCCCTTCTGAGGAACTCCGACACGCGCGTCTCTACGCAGATTTCAAGGCACCGCCATATCCCCCTCGCTGAGAGACCTGGTGGCAGCCTCAATCCCGATGTGATCGGGATTGGGGATGGCTGAAAGCAACGGTGCCTTGTGATACGCAAGCAGCACTCGCGTCCGCCATCCTAAGGCTTCGCCTTTAGCCTGCCACACGAGTGCCGGACACCCTTTCACGCGCGAATGCGTCTAATCGAGTTTCTGCGAACCCAACTGCCCGAGCACATACTCGCAGTGAACCACCTTCTCCACCAGGTCCAGCGGCAGATAGTAATAGTGATTCGACGCCTCGAACCCGATACGCGAATCTTCCCGCGTCAGTGCGAAAAGCCGTTCGGCATTCTCCATCTCCGCCCGGACCAGTTCCGTGAGCCGGTCCCTCTGTCCCTCGCCCGCCGACCTCGACCGCAGCGCATCACGCGCCAGAAAGAAACGAACCTGGTTTGCCACGCTGGCAAAGTGCAATCCCGCTGCCTCCGCCACCACGAGATCGTGCCGCGCACTGACCCGCTCGATCCTCCCGTCGATTTGCTCGATCGCCTCCTTCCAGATCGAAACGCCTTCCCGCCAACCCGACGCCACCTTCTCGAACTGCTGCGCCAGCACCTTAGCCGGATAGATCGCCCGCCAGCCGTTCACGTCGTCGTACGGAAACCCCACCATCGTCGCCCGATACCCCGTCGGCTCCCAGTACAGCGGATTCGCCGGACCCCACTGCGTCGGACCGTGATACACATATCCCCCGTGGAACGGATACTCCGAAAAGGCCTCGCTGAACTTCGCCCAGCCCGTCATCATCGCCGACGCCGCGTCCTTCCCATATCGCCTCTCCGCCACGTTCCGCAGCGCCTGCTCCACCGTCGGCGTCGGTTCCTGCTGAAACTGTCGCACGAGTTCAAGATTGGGTGATGGATACCCGCCCACCGTCCAGCTCAGCATCAGCCCGTCGATGCCCGCCTGCGCCAGATTGTGACAGTGCTGCGCCACCAGGTTCATCGCTGGCAAATACGGCACTGCCGACAGCTCCCACGTACAGTTCACCTGCACCTTCGCCAGCGTCTTGAGCCCGCGCTCGCGCGCCAGCGCCCAATGCCTCTTCGCCCTGGGCCCGGGCCCCACTGCCGAAATCGAGTATTCGCCCACCCCGCTGCGGACCCCTCCGCGTTTGATCGGCTTGCCCCACTCGCTCACGCACATCAGATACACGTCGTCGGGCAGCAATTCGATGATCCGCGAAGCCCAGTCAGGCTGCCCCCATCCCGCGCCGGTCCCGTCGGGCCATCCCCAGTCCCATACGATCACCTTCGCCTCCGGATTGCCCGCACGCACACCCGCGGCAATCGCCGCGTTGACCTCCGCGATCACTTCCGGGCCCGACCGCTGCGAACAGCGTGGACACCCCGCCGCCGTACGAGTGTGACTGTAGCAGTTCGTCAGGTTCTCCGAAGCGGTGATCGTAAAGACGCCCCCTAACCCCGGAACCGTCTCGAACACGTGCCGCAGCGAATCCGTGATCCACTGCCTCACTTCCGGCGTCGACGTGCACAAGGTCGCATAGTCGCCCTGACGCACCCCCCTCAGGTCCTCCCGACCCTCCAGCAACGACGCCGCGACCGCCCGAGGCTCGTTCATATACAGATAGATGTCGACGCCGTGACGCTTCGCCCGCTCCACCATCCTCGCCAAGTTCGCCAGCCGCACTTCGTAATCCGCCGTCGGCCGACCCAGCGTGTCGCTCGCCGCCAGTTGCGACAGCACCACGTGCAGCCAGACCCCGTTGACCCCCAGCCGCGAAAGTCGCGCCAGCAACCCGTCCGGATAAGGGTCCAACTCGGGATTGAGCAGCGGATCGCCGAACACCCCCGCATACGAGTATAGAAAGCGAATCGGCGCCTCGCCGTCGGACGCCGCAAACCCCGCCGGTTCCATCGCACCGCCAAACCGCGAAAGGAACCCGAACCGAGGTTCCATCGGCGCCCTCATCGCCTCACCGAAATGGGATGAAACGATCTCCCGAATCTCCTCGCGCCGTCGCGTCACCGCCTCGTTTGGCTCCGCATACCGAATCGCCTCGCACGCTGGCTTCAGCGAACCCAGCTTGATCCACAGAAAATCGTCCTCCCGTAGCGTAAACGCCAGCCGTTCCGCATCCCAACCCAGCAGCGTCAGCAGTTGTTCATAGGGCAATAGATGCCAGTTCCGCCGGATCAGGGAGATATACCCCCGCTCCTGATACGCCGCAGGCGGACGCACGTGCTCGGGTAGCCCCATCGACAGCCCGATGCTCCGCACCTTCTCTGGTGTCGTCCCCACCACCTCCGCCATCCGCTCAAGCGAAACCATCTCCCAGTTCCGCCATACGAACGCGTGCAACCGACCCGGAAAATGCGGCGCCGCAATCGGCGCCGGCGCACTGCCCACCGGCAGCATTTCCGCCCCCTGCAAAACCGCACAGAACGTCAGCACCATCAGCGCGAACACCAAGTGATTCTTCATGCCATTCTCCAATACTATTCAGATACCAACCGCCGCCTCAGAGGCGTCAACGTCACCGGACCTATCAGCCCTGAATCCTGCGGAGGCCACTGAGCCGCGCTGAAGTATCCGTCCTCGCCGCGATTCTCCCGCCGTCTTGGAGGGAAGTTCACGTTGTAGAATCTCTTGTAGTTCACGCCCCGCCGGTCCAGGTCGGCAATCCGATTGCCCATCAGGTTCGCCACCTCGACCTCCAGCGTGTTCTCGTTGCGGAAGCGATCGCGTGGGATCGACAGACGGAACGGCGCAGCGATCAAAACGCCCACCTCTTCACCGTTCAGTTTCACCCGCGCGCTCTCGGCAACTCGCCCCAAATCCAGCGTGCATCCGTCCGCGCCGTCCTCGGGCCGACCGAAACGAATCGTGTACCGCGCCGTCCCCGCAAACTTCGTCACCGCCTCGCCACCGAAGTCCGTCCAAGACCCCAGCGTCTCCGTCTCTGCGCTCGCAGGCAACTCCGGCCCGCCCTCGACAAACTCCACACGCCACGTCCCCGTCACGCGTCGAGCCTCCCCATCCTCGCTCCAGTACACATACCGCGACCCTTCCACATCTCGATCGAACGTCCGCAGAATGCACGACTGCCCCGCCTTAAGCTGCACGTACACCTCGCAGCCTCCCGCCGTCTGCCGCATCTCGCCCAGCCCCTTCGCCCCTTGCATCGGCTCGAAGATCCCCACCGACTCCGCCTTCGCCCCCAGCGGAACCCACCCGTCGAAAGCCTCCTCCGAGCCATTGTAAACGAAATAGCACGCATCGCCCGACAGTTTCCGCCGCACGAAATGCAGCCCCTCATCCACTATTGCCTCCCGCCGAACGCCCGCCGAATCCAGGAGGTCCCTCAGATCATCGCCCAGCAGCAATCGCCCCTGCCCGACCTTCGCTTCCCGCACACCAGCAGCCGACGTCTCGCGGAAATCCAGTTTCGAAGTCATTCCCCGCAGTACCCAACGCCGCGCCTCGAATTCCCCCCACCCCGGAACGTCCTCGGGCAAATCCCCTTGCACCACGATCGTCGCCCCTTCTCTCGCCAGTGCCAGCAGCGACTCGAACGTCCCCACCGGCATCCTCTCGCACGCGGGCACCACCACCGTCTTGTAGGCGACACGCCCCATACGAAGAGTGCCGTGATCGCACCGCACTTCTTCGAGCTGTCGATCCGACACATAGTCGAACGCATAGCCGCTGTCCCACAGTTCCTGAGCGATCCCCCGGATCTCGCGCGGCGCCCGCGCGCTATAGTGCGCCAGCATCGCCCGACCCGCCTGCGACCACGAATCGTAGATCGGCCAGTACACCAGCACGTCCTCGTCGGGCTCCCCCGCCTGCAGAAACGACTGGCACCGTGTCACATACGCATTCAGCGCCGAAAAATGCCCCCAGAACGAATTCGTCGGACCGAAGTGCGCCGATGCATAGAACATCCACCCGGGCCACGCCTCCTTCCGAGGGGAATACGTCGTCCCGTGATAGCAGATGTGATTGATCCCGCCCAGAAAGTAGCGGTCCACCCACCGCTTCGCCTCCCCCAGCGTCCCCTGGAAATGCTCGTCCATCCACGTCGCCGCCTCACACGACGCCAGTGGCTTGCCGCTGACGTGCGCCGCCGACGAAGCGAACTTGAACCCGAGAATGTCCGAACCCTCCGTCTCCGGAATCCCGCTGGCCGCATACAGATCCAGCAGATTGGCAGGCGACCCATGCGACTGGTTCCGCGTCGTCGCCCCATGCCCCTCCGCCCACCGCCGCCACGGAATCGTAAATTCTTCCAGCAGCAGATCCGAAATCGTCTCGCGATAATCGCACAGCACCCGCGCGTTCTTCTCGGGCTCATCCTTGCCCAACAGCGCCGCCAGATGCTCCCGCAGATCGTACCCCCGCCTTTGCGCAAATTCAGTGAAGAACTCCGGCGTCCAGTTCGATTCGCCCGCCGCATCGTCGACTTCATACGAATCGTTGAAAAACGCCCGGAACCCGCCGACGTCGTGTCCCTCAAACGCCTCGTCGAATCGCTTCAGATAGCGTTCCAGCACCTCGCGCGAGAAATGATCGATCACATTGCCCTCGCCCCCGGGCCCCGCCCGCTCCACCATCTTGCCGTGCCAACCCGGGAACACCGCATACAGCGTCCATTCGCCCGCCGGCGCCGTCCAGTCCAGCACGCCGTCCTCCCCCACCTTCTCCGTCAGCTCCCGCACCTCTCCCTCGTCCGAATACGCCATCAGCACCTGCAAAGGCAGCACCTTCTCGAACCGCACCTGCTCCAGCGCCAAACCTTGAAGGTCCTCGTTCGCGCGGATCGGCTCGCGGATCTCCCCAATCTCCAGCCTCCGACCCACCGCCCGCACCATCGGTCGCTGCACGTGCGTCACACGCTCCTCCAGCCGCTCCCCCGCGCGCAGCGTGTACGTCTGGTAGACCATGTTCTTGCACGCATCCTCCGCCCCCACCCAGGGCCCCCCGAAAGGCCAGCCGTTCCCCGTCGCCATGTCGATCCCCAGGTCCAGCCGCGCCGCCTCCTCCAGCACGTATTCGAGCTTCCCCATCCATTCGGGCGTCAGGTAATCGATGAACTGCTCCTCGTACCCCTTGACCCCGTAAATCGGCGTGATCTCCAAACCCCCCAGCCCCGCCGCCGCATACTTCTCCATCTCCGTCCGCAGGGCGCTCTCCTCCAAAATGCTCCCCATCCACCACCAACGCGACCAGGGCTTTGTCTCGTTCGCCACCGCAGGCCACTGAGGCCCCTCATCCGCCCCCTGCGCCGCAGCGCCGCCCCCCTGCACCAGCACCAGCACCAGCAAAGACACGAAAATCCATACGAGTCGTCGGCGCCTTCCGATGCGTAGCGTCATGCTCTCTCCATCCTTTCCTGTGCGGACGCGTCGCTACTTGCTCTGAAGGATCTCCTCCCCGCCCCGCGAAACCTTCAACCGCGTCCGATCGTCCTTGCCCACCTCGAATTCCAACTCGTCGCTCTGGTCGCTCCACGTGATCGCGACGTTCCCTGTGTAAGAGTCAACGTCGATCCGTGGCACCTCCTCCCCCATTCGAAACGGGACCAGCAGAATCCGGAACCGGCATTCCACCGTCTCCGCGACCACCCGCGTCCGATCGTCCGCGTTCTCCAACTGGCACGTCGACGGACCCACCTCCCGCACCAGCAGCATCGGCGCCCCCGCCGGAGTCCCTTCCGCCTCCCCCGCCGTCAGGATCAGCATCTCGCTGCCCAGGCTCCGTCCGATCTCCGTCGCTCCCGCCGTCCGAAAGGCCCCCATCATCTGCCATGTGTACACGTGCGTACTCTCGTCCTTGCAGATGTCATCGACCACCAGCGCATAAGGATGAGCGCCCCGAATCAGAGCGGTCGAGCGATAGGCGTACGCCACTGCGTTGAACGGCGTCCGCAGCGTCGGAAACCATGGATTGTGCAGCGGAGGCGCCCAGTAGTTGATCCGATACCGCTGCGTCCCCTTGAACACATCCACCACCGACGAATCCGTCTCCAATTCCCACGAGCGCCCCGCCGCCGGCTCGCTGCCCCAGTCGTCCACCTGGGTCGTCCAGACGTAATCGTAGGCGTACCGAAGGTCCGCCGACGCCACCGCCCCGTCGTCGTTCGTCACCGCCCCCAGGTATTCCACGCGAGGCGCCGCCAGGCCCGTGCCGTCGTCCTGTCCCACCCCGTCGATCAAAACGACCGAATGGTTCTTCGAACGCGCATCCTCCGCCAAAAGCCCCTCGCGCCCCCACGTGACCCCGTGCGATTGCAGATAGAACGACCCCGCGTCGTGATGCGTCGGACCCGCCCCCAGGTACAGATCAGGCCGCGCCTGCATGTGCATCCATAGCGCTTCATCGCTGTTGTCGCTTCGCGCCGAGAACAACCCCTGCGCCGAATCGCTGAAATCCAGCGGCAAACCCAGTTCCTCCCGTGACGTCGTACGCCAGCCCGCATCGTACAGCAGCGTCCGACCCAGCCCCGCCGCCGTCGGCCCGACCAGCGCTAGATGCGCCGTGTCCGAAGCCGCCAGTTGCTCTCCATACCGTTGCGGATCGAAGTCCGCCATCCCCGGCGCCGGACCCAGCAGGTAATCCGCGCACCGGTCGTTCGGATACAACACCTTCCAAGCCGCCACGATCTGCCGATTCAGAGGCCCGCCGCCATACCTCCCCCGTAGCGCCGCAACCTGCCCGTCGGGCGAGGTACACTGCACCTGCGATTCCATCAGCTTCCGCCAGTGCGGATGACCGAACGTATCGACATCCCGCCGGGCCAGCGCCACCATCGACAGCAATTGAAATTGCAGACTCGCCCCCGCCGCCCCGTTCGATTCGTACAGCGTCCCGTTCTCGTTGATCCCCCACTGGAGAAACGCCTTCACCGTCTCCACGCCGCATTCGTGTACCTCCGCATCGAAGCCCTCCTCGCCCTCCAGTGCCAGGTTCGCCAGAAACAGCGTCAGGTCCCGCGTCGCCCAATGATTGTCGCGAACCCGCAACGGACCGTTCTGCCCGTACCCCCGGCGACCCGCCACGAGCCTGGCAATCACGCCCCGCACCAGGCCGCTCTGCTCCGCCGTCATCCACCGCGCCGCAAAATCGTAGTTCAACCCCAGGTCCATCGGCCCGATCCACGCCGGCACCTGGCACCACGCCGCACCGTACACCTCTGGCCGATCCAGATACGCCGCGATCGCCCCCTCGATGGCCCCGTAATAATTCGCAATCGCCGTCGCGACTTTCGTCCCGAGTTCGTCGTCATCGGTCAGCAGCGCATACAGCGCGATCGCATTCAGCGACCGCGTTACATAGTTGCTCGGCAACGCAGGCATCCCATCCTGCGCCTGCGGAGCAAGCTGCCCCACGATCTCCTCCTCGCTAAGCTCGCCCGCCACGAGCTTGGCGAAAAGCTGCCCGTCGCTGGTGCCCGGGTCCAGCCACGTCGTTTCCAGCAGATACCCCGTCTCCGCCAGTGACATCGCCCCGTTCACCGACGACTTGATCCTCACCAAAATCAACGGCAGGTCCTGCGGACTGAACAGCACGCGCGGATGAACCCCCGCCGGCGGTACCTCGCTGGCCAGTTCGTGCATCCCCCATTCCGCATCCTCGTACCGCTTCTCGGAAATCAGCCGCCACTGTCTCTGCGGATAATCGTACAACGCGAGTTGGTCCGGCGTGAACGCCACGTGTTCCGCCCACCGGCCCCATGCCTTCAGACTCGGGATGTTCCGAAACGCAATCTGTGGGTCCGCGAACTTCTCTGGCGTATCGAACAGCGTGATGATCGAATCCAACAGCGACGAGTCGTCCAGCGTCACCGGCTTCTCCCCCACGATCACCAGACCACGCTCCTCCTCAAACACCTCCTTGCCCAGCCGCCGCGCCAGATCCGCAACGGAAACCATCTTGCCTTTCTGCGCGATCCGAAAGCCGAACCAGGGCAGGTGCTTGATCCCGAACGCCGACAACGCAAACCGCTTCGGCACCATCACCTCCCCCTTGATCACCTCCGCCTCCCTCCGCCAGTCGGTCGCATCCAGCGGAACCCGCTCTCCCTGCACGAACCCGTGCCGACCGCCCACGAACACCACAACCAGGCTTTCCTTCAGGCGCGCCCGCGCCGCCTCCGTCGCCTCGCGACTGTAGGCCCCGAGATTCTGGTCCTCCACCACCCTCGGTCCCTGCGCCCCGGCTGCCGATAACGCCAGGGCCAGCCCGATCAACGAGATGGCCGTAATGATGCTCTTCATCCGTTCTGTTGCTCCCTGCTGAGCGACCTCGCACCCGGCACCCCGGATGCAACCCACAGGATACTCGAAATCCGCTCATTTCGCCAGTAAACCTCGCGCATCCGCCGCCGGCCGGCCCCCTCCTCGCTCAGATGTCCATACGGAATTTGTATCTGCCTGTGGCAGCAGTAGTTACGCCACAGCGTGGACCTGGGTGTGCGTCTCTCAGAGGGACTTCTCTTCCGCGCGTTCCAGCATCACGTCCGCCACGCCCCCGCACCGATGTGCGCGGAAATCCTCCACGTTTCGCAGCACGAACCGGGACCCCTCGCCCGCCCGCTGGGTGTCGACGTTGTTGAACTCCGCCCCCTTGACATCCTCCAGAATGAACGCCGGTCGCGCGTCCTCCCTCTCGAATCCCGCCGTGACGTTGTTGAACTCAACCCCCTCCACGTGTCGGATGAAAAAGCCATACGCCGGAATCTCCCCGAAATTCCGCGGATCCGGATACCCGTCCTCCAACTCCGGTACCTCCGCCGCCGCCTGCTCCTTTCACCGTCGAACGCAAGCGTAGGGCTTGTCAGACCATATCGTAATCGTAAGGTTTCCGCATCGGACGCGACAGATAGCCGTTCGCCTCTGCATCCCCCACGAACTGCTCCTTCGCCGGGTCCCAGTTCAGCTTGCGACCCAGCCGGATGCTGGTCACCCCCAGGTGGCACAGGCTTGCCGACCGGTGCCCCACCGACGCCGGACAGATCGGCGCCTTCCGAGTCTTGACGCACTCCATGAAGTTGCCGATGTGGTCGTTGCTCACGTACACGCGCGGAGCGCTCTCCGCCAGCTTCTCCGTCAGCAGCGCCCGATCGCTCGCCTGAATCACGCCCCGCGACACCCAGATCCACCCGTCCGAGCCGATGAACCGGATCCCGTGCAACTGACCCTTCGGGTCCTTCACCCCCCCGTTCCACTCGCTCGCGGTCGTGCTCTTGCACTCGTGAACGACCCCGTTCGCATACGTGTACGTCACTTCATATTCGCTCGCCGCCGTGAACCCGCCCGGGATCATCTCCACGAGTGGCTTGCCCTCGACGCTCACCGGACCTGAATCGTCCATCCCCAGCGTCCACAGCACGATGTCGTTGTGGTGCGCGCCCCAGTCCGTCATCGTCCCCCCCGAATACTCCCACCAGTACCGGAAGCTGAAGTGCGTCCGCTCCTTCACGTAAGGTACCTTGGGCGTCTGCCCCATCCAGAAATCATAGTGGAATCCGTCGGGCACCGCGCTCGTCTGGAAGGGCCCCTGCCGCAGTCCCGCCGGCAGCCACACCTCCGCCTTCTGCAGCGTCCCGATCCGCCCGTTCCGCACCAGGTCCGCCGCCAGCCGGAAGTGTACGCTGCTCCGTTGTTGCGTCCCCGTCTGCAGAATCCGTCCCGTCTCCCGCTCCACCTCCACCAGCTTCTGCCCCTCCGCAATCGTCAACGTCAGCGGCTTCTCGCAGTAGATGTCCTTGCCCGCCCGCATCGCCGCGATCGCCACCAGCGTGTGCCAATGGTCCACCGTCCCGCAGATCACCGCGTCGACATCCTTCCGCTCCAGCACCTTGCGGAAATCCCCATAGCCCTCCGCCTCCGGAAAGTCCTTCTTCGCGTTCGCAAGGTGCCGCTCGTCCACGTCGCACACCGCCACGACCTTGCCGAACCGCTGCGCGTTCCGCGCATCCCCTCGCCCCTGTCCGCCGCAACCGATCAGCGCCAGCCCCACCGTCTCGCTCGGCGCTGTCGACGATCCGCCCGTACCCGACTGCGCCGCACACTCTTCCACGAACCAGCCCGGCAGCGTCGCCCCCACCCCCGCCAGACCCACCGAGCTCAGGAAACGACGACGTGAAATAGGAAAAGGACTCCCGATCATAATGACCTCCTTCTGCTGGCATCATGGCTTCTGCAAAACATCGCGACCCCCCATCCTACCACCGATCCTTCGCCACCTCAAGCAGCTCTGTTTGCCTTGACACCATAAGGCGTTAGCCCGTAATCTAAGATCTGGCGGATTGGCGAGGGGGGCCCTTACGCCCAAGACACGGATGCCATGAAATCTTGATTCATACGTGACTGGGGTGCAATCGGGATAGCGTGGCACGTGGGCCGCCCGCGTCCGCCTTGTCATTCCGACTGGAGCGGAGCGGAATGGAGGAATCTGGCACCGAACTGGCTGTACCCCATGCCTCTTTTTCGTGACGAAATCCTTGACCTGCCGAGGACAGTAGAACAGAATGACAGGGAGCCGGTCAGGTACCTCGACCGGCCATGCACCAGGCAAACGTACAGGGACGATTACATCGGTGTTGCCCTTGGCGCAGCGATGGAGTGGACTAGGACGGCTACCGTATGCCTCTTTCACTGGCAATCAAGACGCTGCTCAAACGGACGCTGAGCGACTCCCAGCGCCGCACCCTCAAGTATCTCCCCGCCAAACTCCTGTGGAGCCGCGATCTGCCTCGCTTGGCCCGCTGGTTCGGGACCGATAAAGAAGGCGGCCATCACTACACCCAGCATTATCAACGCCACTTCGCGCCCCTCCGCCGCAAACCCCTCAATCTCCTCGAGATCGGGATTGGTGGCGATTCAAGTCCGCAACGGGGTGGACAATCCCTCCGCATGTGGAAAGCCTACTTCCCCCAGGCCCGCATATTCGGCGTAGACATCTACGACAAGTCTTGCCACGAAGAGCCACGCATCAAGACGTTCAGGGGAGATCAGGTCGACGCAAAATTCCTCAGAGGGCTGGTCCGACAGATCGGCACGCCGGACATCATCATCGATGATGGAAGCCACCGGAACGAACATGTGATCGCCACCTTTCACATCCTCTTCCCCCTCCTGGGCCCCAACGGAATCTACGTCATCGAAGACCTCCAGACCTCCTACTGGACGCAGGACGTCGGAGATGGCTGGGACGGCTCCACCGACCTCGCCGCCCCCCACACCAGCATGAACTTCCTCAAGTCCCTGGTGGACGGATTGAACTACGAGGAATTCGTCGCGGACGACTACACGCCCACGTACTTCGACCGCCACATCGTCGCCGTCCACTTCTACCACAACTTGGTCTTCATCTACAAGGGACTCAACAACGAAGGCAGCAATCTGCTCGGCAAACGATTCCAGCTAGACGACGAGTCTTCGCATGCGTTGCATCCGCAAACACTCACCTCGGACTTTGCTGGAACCGTCCGCCACCCGTCGCCGCCGTCATAGACCCTGCCGCGCCACTCCCCCGTGTCGCCCCCATCCCACCGCGCATTCCAATCGCGTCCCCCCTCGCGCCGCGCCCTCTGCCCGTACACCCGCAGGGTGGCAGCGGCAAGCGAAAGCTTGCCGATGGCCGCTTCCTCCTGGGTCATCGCATCGCCGAAATCATCTTTGCAGCGGTGCCCCGTTCGGATCGCCCCCGATCGGAATCACATAATACGTCCGCCCGTTGAACTCGCGCGGCACCCACCTTTCCGGCGTCGCCTGCCCCGGCAATCGCCACGGCGTCTGCACCGACGGAACCAGACGTGGAATCACCCGCTGCCCTTCCTCCAGCGCCGCCACGCGATCCTCCAGCGCCTCGATCCGTTGCTTCAGCGCCTCCACTTCGCCCGCTGCTTCCCCCTGAGGCTTCTGCGCCGCCATCGCCCACACGCCCCCCAGCACGCAACAGCCCGCCACCGCAATCGCCATCGACGTCTTCATGATCGGTCCTTTCCTCATGCAGCCCTTCTCGTTCGCCGAGATGCTACATCCGCTCTCACCCCCGTGTCGCGGGCATCTTGCCCGCGCGTCCCAAGGGTGCCCCGCCCTCGCATAATCCAGCAGGGCACGCCCTTACCCCTTCATCATGATCGCCCCGCCACCAAATGCAAAGAAAATCCCCCGTGGAAAAGATCCGTGGGTGCTGCTCATCCCGAGCCCGCCCCCTCGTCTTGTCGTCCCAGCCCCACCCTCTCCTTGTCATGCTGAACGAACAGGCTGTGTCACTATTTGGATGAGAGGATTTGATGGTGGCCTGCGGGGCAGAGGTGGCTGAGGCGGAGGCGTGGGCAACCAGTGGGCGTGCCAGGGCAGAGGGTCGGCGGACGGGTGAGCTTCGGATCCGGGCCTGCGACGTCGGGGCTGGCCGTACTCCTATTGCGCCGCCAGCTTGGCGGTCAGGCCGGCGACGCCGAAGAGGCCGATCAGACGCGTTACATTGAAACCACTGGCCAGCAGCGACATCTCGGCGCGCACGCCGGCCAAGCCACGCAGCAGGAAGCACGAGACCCCCAGGTTGTGCTTGAGGCGCCCGAAGGGCAACTCGACTTTCTCCTTGCGGCGGGCGTAAACCGCCTGGGCCGACGGTTCCTTATAATGGGCCGCCAGGCGTTCGCGGAACGCCTCGTATTTGTCGCGGATGATCTTGCGACCGGTGGTGACGTTCGTCGTGCAGGTGCCAAAATGCTCGCACCGATCGCAGACGCCCCGGCCCGGATAATATTCCCGCTGCTCCTTGGGCCCGTTGACGCGTCGGAACGGCAAGCGAATCCCCGCCGGACAGATATAGGCATCCTGCTCGACGTCATAACGAAAATGGCTCTTGTCGAACGGCTTCGGTTTCTTGCCGCGGACCTGTTGCGGAGCCGGCACGATCACGTCGATCTCCTTGGCGTCGATCTTCTCCAACTCCGCCGCCTTGGAATAGCCCGCATCGGCACAGGCCGTCTGGCACGGACGCTCCAGCATCGCGTTGGCCGCCGTGATCTGCTCGGCGAACTGGCCCAGGTCGTTGTTGTCGTTGACCACGTCGCCGTGCACGATCAGGCCGTGCTGGTCGTCGACGACGATCTGGGCGTTGTACCCGGCACCGGAGCCCTGGCGCCCGTGGATCGGCACCGAGTCCGAATCGGTCGTATTGAGCCGCTCGATCCCTTCGCTTTGCAGCGTTTCGAGGGTCTCGGCGATCTTGGCTTTGAGCTTCTCCTTCTTCTGGAGCGTCTCTTTCAGTTGGACCAGAGAACCCTGGTCGCCCTCCTGCGCATCGACCGCTTCGCATTCGGCGAGCATCGCTTCGATCCGCTCGTCGAGGCGTGCCAGATGGCGCTGGCAGCGTTCGACGTCCCAGAGTTCCTTCCCCACCCTCTTCCCCCCGCAACCACCACCCCCCACGAATTGTGACACAGCCTGGAAGCGAAGCGCAGCCGAGGGATCTGCCCCCGAACAAGTCAGCCTCCCGTCATGCGCCCTGCTCATTTTCCTGAACATCGGGTCGTCTTCGGACATTCGAGCTTTGTGCTTTGGATCTGTTTCGGATTTCGTGCTTCGAATTTCGGATTTGCCCCCCCCGCCCCCTCTCCCCCTACACGAACAGATCCCGCCGCCGCCAGACCAGCGCCCCCACCGTCGCCACCCCCAGCGCGATCACCCCCAGGATTGTCATATTGCGCAAAGGCCATCCCCGCCACAGGTCGGAATAGTAGATCAGGTAAAACAGCGTCGCCTTCCGCAGGAATCGCAACGCAGGCCACCACTGCGCCACGATCGCAATGAAGTAGTTCAGCGTCAGAAACGCCACCGACAGCCCCACCGCCGCATACAGCCGCCGGAACGTCGCCGCAAACACCAGCGCGAACGCCGCAAACGCACTCGCCAGCACGCCCGCCGTCACCGCAATCCGCAGAAACAAAGGCAGCTCGATCGGCTGATCGAACGTATAGATACGCACCGCCGTCGCCGTCCCCGCATACATCACCATCACCAGTCCGAACATCCCCACCACCGTCACGATCCCCGCACACACATACACGTGCACCTTCGCCACCGGTCGACTCAGAATCAGCTCCATCGTCCCCTTCTGCACCTCCGCCGTCAGCAGCCCCGCCGGCACCCCCACCGCGTACACCATCTCGAGGAACATCACGAACGGATGTTGATACCCGATCGTCAGCAGCGCCGTCATGCTCCCCGAATCCAGCATGTCCCCGCCCAGCGCCGTCTTCACCACCGCCGGAAGCAGATTGATGAACGCCAGAAACGTCCGCACGTTGTTGTTGTCGTGTACGATCGCCGCCACCGCGATCTGCATCAGGAAGATCATCGCCCCGATCCCCAGCCACGCCGGAAACACCCGCGCGAACCAGAACCACAATAGCGCAAACGGAAACCGCACTCGCGACCTCTGGCTCATGCCTCACCTCCCCCTGTCGCCGGCTCGCGATAATATTGAATGAACGCCTCCTCCAGAGACATCGCCGGCGTCGCAATCCGCTCCACCTCGAACTGCCCCAGCCACTTCACGATCGCATCCGCCTTCCCCTGGTACGCCAGCACCAGCGACCCTGGCTTCTGTCCCACCACCCGCACGCCCGACAGCCGATCCAGCGGCACCCGCGGCGCCAAATGCCCGTCCGCAAACCACACCGCAATCCGATGCTCGCTGCTCGCCACGATCTTCGCCACCGGCGCCACGTCTACCAGCCGCCCTTCACGCAGAATCCCCGCCCGCCCGCAGATCGCCGACACCTCGCTCAGATCGTGCGACGACAGCAGCACCGTCGCCCCCATCTCCGCCGCCTCACGAATCAGATCGAGCGCCGCCTGCCGCATCAACGGATCGAGCCCCGCCGTCGGCTCATCCAGCACCAGCACCTCCGGCCGATGCTGAAACGCATAGATCAGCCCCACCTTCTGCCGATTCCCCTTGGACAGATCCCCCATCCGCCGCCGCAGGTCCAGACCGAACCGCTCCGCCAGCTCCCGCCGCCTCGCCGCAATCTCCCTGCCGCCCCCCAGCCGCCCCAGCACGCTCAACGCCCGCCCCGCTCGCATCCTGGGCCACACCCGAAAATCCCCAGGCAGATACCCGATCCGCGCATGCTCCGTGCCCCGCCCCGCACGCACGCGCCGTCCCAGCACGCGCACCCGCCCCCGCGTCGCCCGCAGCAGCCCCACAATGCACCGGATCGTCGTCGTCTTCCCCGAGCCGTTCGGACCCAGATACCCGAACACCTCCCCCCGCTCGATCGCGAACGTCACGTCCTCGACCCCCCGCGCCGACCCGTACCACTTCGTCAACGATTCCACCTCAAGCGTAGCCATCGTCTCTCACGCCGCCCTCAGCCGTCGCCTCGTTCGCAGTCCTGTCGCCAGACGCTACCCCGTTCGTAGTGGCGTCGTAAGACGCTACCCCGGACAACATCACAAACTATCCCCCTTCCCATCCTACTGAGGCGAATCAGGCGACTCGACCTGTACCTCCGCCGCCTCCGCCCCCATCAGCGAGTGAATGATCGCATCATGAATGTCCGGCTCACCCCAGAAGAACACGATCAGGATGCAAATCCCCAGCACCAGCATCCCGCCCGGGAAATCCACCTTCGCGTTCTGTGCTTCCGCCATATCGAACTCCCGCATTCACCTTACGTCGCCGAGACCCCGTGCCGCCCTTAGGTAACATCTTCCAGCTCATGATCGCTCTGAATGCGATCCTCGACCGTCACCGCCAGCCGAACGGCCTCCTGAATGGACAGTCGCATCAGCTCGTCCTTGTTTGCATCGTTTCTCTGCCCCGATGCAATATAGGCCGCATAGAGGCGCGAAGCCGCCTCGAAAACCGCTCTCTCGCTCGGCTGAAGCGACAGATAACGCTGCTTCCGTTTTCCCGCCATCAACGTCTTCTCCCCTGAACCAGACGATTTCGATCTTCGCGTCCGCTTTCCGCCCGCCATCACGCCGTCCGGCTCGTCACCTCCACCAGGTGATACCCGAACTGCGTCCGCACCGGGCCCTGCACCGTCCCCACCTCCGCGCTGAACACCACCTCGTCGAACTCCTTCACCATCTGCCCCGGACCGAACGTCCCCAACTCCCCCCCTTGCCGACCCGACGGGCACTTCGAATGCTTCTGCGCCATCTCCGCAAAATCCGCCCCCGCCTCGATCTGCCTCTTCAACTCCTCGCACTGCTCCTTCGTTTCCACCAGAATGTGCCGCGCCGCCGCTCGAGCCATGATGTTCTCCAATCTACGTGCCTTCCGTTCCCATTCCGAATCCTTCACACGCGCCGCAAGGCCCGCAGACCCCGCCCCACGCAACGAGCCGCCCATTGTGAAAAATCCCCGCCCCCAACGCAAGACAATTCGAATTCCCCCCGTTCGTAGTCTGCCCGTAAGGGCATATCGCTCGTAGTGTGCCCGTAAGGGCATAAAAAGACTTGAACCCCCGCCCCACCCGACCACCAACACCCTCTCACGACACCACGACAAACGCCCGATCCATCTTCCATCCGACGCGCCTTTGTCGTAGGGGCGAGGCATGCCTCCCCCAGGACCCCTCCTCTGCAACTGCCCTCCGTAGATCGTACGTCCTCGCACGACATGAACCCGACGCCGTTGACACATTCTCCGTACTCCACCATAATTGCCGTCAGGACAAAACTACCGGATCTTCCTCTCGCTGCGAACCCACAGCGCCTACGGAAAGGACCATCGCCATGCCGCGTTTGCATCGTCCTCTGCGATCGCGATTGATTTCTCTTGTCGCTCTCCTGCCCCTTTTCGCCGCGCCGCTCCCGGCGGCCGAATCGCCAGACGCCATCCGCACCGCCCTGGCCGCCCACCATCGTGCCGTCCATGTCACCAACACCTGGGTCCGCGACCCCTACGTCACCCTCGCCCCCGACGGCTTCTACTACTACACCGGCACCACGCAGATGCCCGACCAGCCCCAACCCGACCAGGTCAGGTCCAACACCGGTCTCGGCCCGACCAGTCGCGTCGGTTGGCACGTTCGCGTCTGGCGCAGCCCAGATCTGGTCACCTGGGAATCCCTGGGTTCCCCCTACACCCTCCAGGACACCATCTGGTACCGGACTGAACGCGATCTCTTCGACCGCACGCCTCAAGAACAATGGCGCGTCTGGGCCCCCGAACTGCATTGGACGGACGACCGCTGGGCCCTCGTCCACACCACGCCGCAGCCTTTGGCCCCCCGCGTCGGCGGCACCCTCGTCCTCACTGCCGGCCCCGAACTCAAAGGCCCCTGGACCAGCCCGCTGGGCACGCGGATCGGGCATCGCCATGACCCCTCGCTCTTTCACGACGACGACGGCACTTGGTGGATGATCTGGGGTGCCACGCTCATTGCCCCGCTGAAAGCCGACTTCTCCGACTACGCCGCCGACCCCGTTCGCATCGGCCCCTCCGGTCCATACGCCAGGATGGGACACGAAGGGTGCCTGATCCGCAGGATCGACAACCGCTACGTCCTCTTCGGCACCGGCTGGTCCACCGGACGGATGCGCAAGGGCTCCTACAACCTCTACTACGCCACCGCCGACAAACTCATCGGCCCCTACAGCGAGCGCAAATTCGCCGGACGCTTTCTCGGGCATGGCACCCCCTTCCAGGACAAGAATGACCGCTGGTGGTGCACCGCCTTCTTCAACGCCAATGTCCCGCCCATCTCCGACGACGACATCGCCCTTCGCGACCTTTCCGCCGACGCCTTCACAATCAACCCCCAGGGCCTCACCCTCGTCCCCCTCGACGTCCGCCTCGACGGCGCCGACCTCTTCATCCGCGCCAAGGACCCCCGCTACGCCACCCCCGGCCCCGACGAAGCCCAGCCCTTCTCTCCCTGATCCACGGGGCGCACGCCCGAAGCCAGAATATCGATCCGCCTATGGCCGACAAAATCCCAGACAAACCCCAATGCCCCAGGACCCAGACACCAGACACGGGCCTGTTGCACGCAGTGCCCCCATCCGCATCCGAACCGGAATCCATTTGGAGCAAATGGAGTTCGTGCTTCGAATATCGAATTTACTCCCCGGCTCCTAGCCCGTCCGTAGGGGCGAGGCATGCCTCGCCCTCGCCCCCGTCCGCACGGATGTCACTTCGCCGCCGCCAGCTTCTTCAACTCCACCTTCCCCATCGCCTGCTGGATCGTCTCCATCGTCACCTGCTCGCCGTGCACCTCCACGACGAACCGATCCGCCACGAACACCCGCAGCGACCCGCTCTTGTTCTCGTTGTCGTACTCCTCCATCGCCTTGAACCCGTCGTACGTCGTGGTCTTCTCGTACCCGCTGTCGGTCTCGCGATTGTACTGTCCCATCGTCCAGCCGGTCATGCCCATCTTCAGCGGACCCGTCAGGTTGCCGACGTCCGTAATCGTCACCTGGAGGTACCCCTCGCCGTTAGCCGCCTCGAATTGCGCATCGGCCACCGCGATATCCATCCCGCCCATCTGGTTGCGCTCCGCCGTAACCTCGGTCTGCGTAAAGCCCCCGATCTCAGTCGGCAGATACCCCTTGATCGCCGTCGGCGGCAGCGCCTCGACCGCCACGCCGTCGTTCATCTGCGTCAGCGCCTGGCGCGTCTGCTCCGCCGACTCACCGAACGTGGGCATCCCCCCTGGCGAATCGGTCGTCTGCTGCGACCCGCTCCCCCCCTGCTCCGGCTCCTCCTTCCCGCAACCCGCCACCACCAGCACCACCGCCATTAACCCTACGATCCCCCACACGTTCAACTTCGATGCCATACGCTTGTTCCCTTCCTGCAATAATCCTTGCCTTCACCGCCCGTGCCACAGTACCCGGACGGCGCGATGTCACCCGGTGACGACGCATTGTGCCCGGTAGAAGCGCACAAATCAACCCCCCACCCCCCAAATCCGCCCCCCGCTCCAATGTCCCCCCTTGTCATTCTGAGCGCCAGCGAAGAATCTCCCCCCCGACCGCCCACGCCCTCCGCCGCAACCTCCCCCGCGCCGTCAAAACTCGTAGGGTGGGCACCGCCCACCATTCCACCTCAAACCCCACGATCTCGCTATTGCCGACTCCCACCGTTCTCCAAGGAAATCGGAAACGCGATTTCCTTGAAGAATACAGGCCGAATGGCCGTTCGTAGTGTGCCCGTAAGGGCATACCAAA